>Ga0099825_1001049_pt1 | contig 33769 bp, 26 predicted proteins | sample SiratroredBW_FD_76838 | JGI IMG/M metagenome (GOLD analysis project Ga0099825, IMG submission 76838) | Root nodule microbial communities of legume samples collected from California, USA - Siratro red BW | ecosystem: Host-associated > Plants > Roots > Nodule | place: USA: California | collected...
AAAAAAAATATTTATATATATATATATATATATATATATATATATATATATATATATATATATATATATATATATATATATATTTTGCTTTCTTTATTTCTAAGTTACAATATATATAATTAAATATAAAAAAAGTAAGATATAATTGATAAAAAAATTAATATTGTCCTAAATTTTAATAATATTAAATAAAAAAATTTCTAAAAAGATAGCCGTTGAAAAGAAACAAAGAAATAAATAGGTATTTTGAAAAGTAATGTGATATTTTAAGTTAAAGATAATTTAATTATTAAAAACACATAGTATAATATGACCTCACCATGAACACAATCTTAGGAATCAAACTCGCGTACTATCTTGGCTCAACATCAAGATACAACCAACTAAGTAATTATTTTAACGAATTATTAGCATGATTAGCAATAGTACTAATCTTAAAAAGTTCTAAACTCGTAATTAACAAGTACTATGCAGATAAAGACCCATGGAAAATAGTGTAAATAGGTAGGTATGCTAATAGTGAAACTTTACTTCAATTAATGTAATAGTGATAAAACACTGATTTGGCTGTTAGAATGATTTTGCAGGTAACCATCCCTTTCTCCATCGACTATAAAAGAAGACCAAATACAAAAGAAGAGCACATATAAAAGAGGCTGATAACGAGAAGACTCAAATTCACAAATGAAAAAATAGCTTTAGAAAGCAGTAGCCGATCTTGTAAAGGCTACAGTTTCTTAGATAATATGATGCAGTTAATAAAATGTCTTGAGAAAACCAAAAAGGAACTACAATAAGGGATGTATTCGAGATATGATATAGCTTGAGTATCATTGGTGTATAATGCACTGTTCTAACTTAGTACTCGTGGGAAAAATGTCGGGTAATTGCAAGATAACGTGACAAATTCAACTCATACATATCTGAAAATTGATATCAGAATTTTGAATGCAACTGAAAGCCTTGTATTTCAGACAATGACATTACCATTGACTTTAACACTCGGATTATGGGAAAATTTGTCAACAAGAAGGAGTGATTAGGAAATGCTTGAGGTAAAAATACAGAAGTAAATTAGGATGGCTTGTAGTATTTTGTTGGTACAAATGGCATTTTGGTAACGACTCCTTCATTTGCTTTTCCTCGAATGATAATCTTAACTTTGGTGCCTGCCTTGTGCAATCCAGATTTCACATATCCCATGGCTATGTTCTTCTGAAGGCAAGGACTGAATCCACCACTGGTTATTTCCCCAATGTTCTTCCCTCCTTCATCTTGAATCTCACTGTGGCTTCTGGGAGGTGGACCAGAAGAAATGAAACCAACACGCCTGATGGAAGGACCTTCTTCAAGCTGTTTCAGGATAACATCAGCTCCTAGAAAACCACCTTCTGCTCTTCTCCGCTTCCCTATAGCCCATGTCAGTCCTGCTTCAACTGGGGTAATGTGCTGTTCCATGTCATTCCCGTATAAGCACAATCCAGCTTCAAGTCGCAGACTATCTCTTGCACCCAATCCTGTCAATCTTACCTTCCCTTCAGATTTTTCCAGTATTGCCTTGGCAAGATCCACACCATGCTCTGAAGGAACTGAGATCTCAAATCCATCTTCTCCAGTATACCTGAAGGTCTCGATCAAGCAAGTGTTATTCATTACGCTTGGTCTAACCAATTAGATTAAGCATGGTGTCCCTGATAAACTCTACTAACAACAGAAACTTGCAAAATAAAATCAAGATTACTCAGTCACTATAAGAAAGTTAGTTTATCTTGGAAAGGAAAGTCAAGATTGCCAAAGTAATACAAGATGGAGTTGATTAGTACTCGGATGAACTTTGAAAAAGGAATTGATGATGTTGGTAAGAAAAGCATACCCGGTTCGGGTAAGAAAGCACTGTGAACCATTTATGTCCAATATACGGAACTCCCCAAAGTATAGCTTGCTCAAATCCTCTTTTGTGAGGTGTTGAAGAACGGGGGCAGCAAGAGGACCCTGCACCAGTGACAATAAGAATCCTTTATTGATGTTACAGTGAGGAACCGTCTATTCATTCAAAAGCCCCTTAATTTATTTGAATATTTTAACACGCTATACGAAGTTTTAATCTTGTGACTGGGAAAAAAAATATGCACATTAAAACAAAAGATACATATGACAGTGTACTAAATGGTTTCCTAAAGCATTGGCTTAATGTTTTATGTCTCTACATAGAAAACCTCAAGCAGCACATAACAGACAAAACAAGTTAAAAGTGTGTTTAGCAGATGTGAACGTAGAAGAGGAAGTGAAATGACCTGCAGAGCAAGTAGAGATCTCTCATCATGTATGTGCCATGAGACATCGCCTCCTTTGGCCTTGAATGCCTTCATATGCTCCTCAATATGAGCCAGATCTTTATCCCTGCAGCCAGCATTCACAACCAAATATATGTGGTCATCCGTCACCTTGGTAATTACCGAATCATCAATTGCCCCTCCCTTTTCATTTGTGAAAACAGTGAGTGACCCAGTTCCAGGGGCAAGAGCAGCAACATCGGCAATCACTAGCTTTTCAAGGAATGGGACAGCATCCTTCCCTTTGAGGCTCAGCCCACACATGTGAGAAACGTCGAAAAGGCTACCATTCTGCCTACAGTTTATGGTTGAGTCCATGATTGAGTCCTTGTATTGGATCGGCATGCTCCATCCAGCAAATGGAACCATCTTCCCACCATGAGCAACATGGAAGTCATGAAACACTGTCTTTTTCAGCTCAGCTTCAGAGGCAAAACATCGACGAGCAACACCCTTCTTATCTCCGTGAGCAAGACGACGTGTGACCAATTGCCCAAGTTGCCACAATCCCCCCCTCATTTTTCTGAGCTAAATATCTGAACAAACACTTAAAAAGTTAAGTTATTGACACACCACAGTGATACACAGATTTCAGGTTATTGTAATTGATTCATGTCATTCCTAATGTGGGAAATATGACTCTTATGACACAAGACGGTACGTCATTCTCCCTAACCAAAATTAGCCAAAATCCCAATGACATTTTGCAGAACTCAAAAATTTAAACAACATATCAGTGTAAGGTGACAAATTAAAAACCCCTGTGACAAATCAATCATATACCACAAAACAGATAATAATGATAACAACAATAATAATAAAAAAAAGTTCTTTTATCACCTTACCATGCACCCAGAATGACATAAAGACCGTATCACTACATTTTCTAGATCTAAATATGAATTTCACTAAATATACGGATCAATATGATAGTATTGTAAAGCGAAGTGGTAAAATGAAACAGAGAAAAAAGAGAAGTGAAAGTAGAGCACTGACATGACAGAGATTGGTTTGTTATGTGTATGGAATGGTTGAGGAGAATGAAGCAAAAACAGAGAAGAGAAAAGGTGTGCAGTGTGTGTATGAAAGAAGAGGGAGGCTTATCTGCTGGACTTGGACACAAATATAGGATATATATTTAAAAGAAGAAAAATGAATAAGAAAAAAGCGGGAGTTGGTGGCTGTGAGAGTGAGAGAGAGGTGAGGGCTTCCTCTTCTCAAATCGACATGCTCTGTCGATAATACCACATCGTTAGTGAGTGGTCGAAACACTCACTCCTTCCCCATCTCTTTTCACCAATACCTTCAACTATTCTAACTTTAAAACAATATTCATACAAATATCTTATCTTCAAAATAATTCAAATACGTTCTCACTATGATATCATATATCCTATTTTGCTTTTAATATCAACCACCTCTAATTGAATATCACAAATATTCAAATTTTAAATATGCTCCTAACACATTTCTGATATATTCTTATATTATTAACTAATATCAACTTAATGGTTTAGCACATTATTTTGTAATAAAAAAATATTTTCAAAATCTTGTTATCCTCCTAACTTTTATTGCTGATCACAAACTGGGTAATTATGGTGATAACAATTTTGCAATTAAAAGGAAAGCTATGAAGTTGGTGAGATGGTCTGATCATGGAATAGAAGTGAAACAAAACCTGAGGGAAGTGACTTGAGAAGGATTTTATAACAAGAGTTTGAAGGAAGCAATTAGGTGGTTGGTGGCTCTGGACTCGGTAATAAATATTGTTAAAGACTAAAAAGTGGAATTGTGATGCATATTCTTATTTGAGTGAAAACTTGTTATTTGCAAAGTTTGTCTCCTTAGATTAGACTGTAAAAAACTGTATACCGCATGATTTAAAAAAAAAAAATCTTAATTTGACATATTTTAGCACCGATCAGCTGACCAAGAAAATAATACATAAGCAAATGACTGAAATTAGCAATCTTTGATGATGGGAAAAGTATGAGACAACATTTTTGGAATCGATACTAGATTTATTGAAACCTTGTGGATATTGGGAGCTGAAACGAAAACTAGAATAACAGTTTGGAAACAAACAGTACACGGAACGTAGGTATTGTCTGTTGCGCTGAGATTTATGATATTAAGAGTTGAAAGCGATTGTTGGTAGCCAGAAACCATTCATCATATTCGTGGTTCCGCTGAAGCCCCGTTTCACAGATACTTTTCTAAATTCTCTCTTCTTATTTTCTATTTCTATTTGGTGTATCAGCCAAGTCTATGCTTACCCTTCACCAGGTATTACTCGCCTTCTCCAACCCCCTTTTCCTTATTTTCTTCCTCTTGTCTTTATTTTTCTTAAACCGACTTTTTTCATTTGTTGGTTGTTTTGAAGGGATCAATATAATGGTTCAAACATGCTAACGGTGTATGCTCATAGAGCTATTCTAAAGTGCCATTTATACCAAGATTCAGCTTCTGCTCAACAGACATACCCATGCAAGATCAATAACAATGTTAATTTGGTGAATTGCAATCCTAAACCTTTTGGCAGTCCTTCTAGTAATATATTATTTCATAGTTCCTCCTTCTCTGGGAAATGTGATAAGCTGCAAAAGAGCCTTCATCTATTCCATCATGTTGCCACTCATAAATGGCTCGTAAGCATGCTTGCTGGACCATTGACTTGTGTAGTTTTGTTGATTTATCAATTATCACTGCTCTTGCTGATTGATATATTTTTTCTGGCATCATGTGAAGTGTGGCTTACAGGATTCCGTTTCATCTGATGATGAATATCGTTCTTCACGCAATATAGCCATCAGCTTGTTCAGGCGATACAGGAACTTCATTGATCGTGGTGGAGCCGACAATCTAAAAGTATTTCCATTGACATGCCTCCTTTGCACCCTTTATTGGTTCTTTCAATTCTTTATATTCTAATTACCTTTTTAAGTTGTGTGTTTTCACTGTCAGGAGTTCATCACTGCCGGGGTAAATGCATATGCGCTCGGATGCACTGATGAAGGATTGAGGAAAGAACTTGTGGATATGAAGAACTCTGGGGTTGAAATTGATGTAATGCAAAGTTATGGTGGAAGCACAAGCTTGAAATCTAAGATCATCTCAGAAGAGGTCAGTTATAACCAGCTAATCCTTAGTCATCAATCATGATTATCACGAGAATTTCTTTTGAGGATTAGCCTTTTGAGTTTTTTTTTCTTTGGAGGATTAGCTTTTTAGTTTTTTTCTTTTGAGGATTAGCCTTTGGTAGCGCTGTTTCTGTGTAGAAGGAGCTTATTTTCTCGTTATGCCTAGCAGATTCATAGAGACAGGTCTGTCTGTATATAATCAAACAGGCTAAGTCTCTTTGAAAGAAGCAACGGTAACAGAAATTATAGAACTGATAGTCTCTTAATTCAACAACCTAATTGGCATCACTTGCATGACCTAATATTGGTAACTTGATTTTGTTGATAGTGAATTCTGCAGATCTCGGTTGTCTTGCTCTTAATGCCATGTATCATGCAGGTTGATGAATGCATTTTCTGGTTAAGCATTATATTCCTCACCATCTTGTGCACACCCCAACCAACCATTGTTAGATGGTCATCCACACCTCCGGTGTCAGATGAAGTGAGACTGCAGTGGAAAGGCTTTTGTGCTCTTATAGCAAATGCATATTTTATGAAGGGAATGGCTTGGTGAGATACCATCCTTTTCCTATTTTTTAGTTTTCCTTACTTTTCATATATGCTTCTGGTAGACTAGTAGAATGTTGATCTTTCCCCATTAAAGAATATCATCTACCACAACTGTAGGTGAAGTTTGTTCTCCTACCTGACTGTAGTGCATAGTTAAAGTTTGCAAGTAACAAAAGGCTATTGGAAATTCACAGTATTGCTTAACTATGTTTTTATTGAAGGCTTCCCGTGAAGACTCTTCAATTAGAACAGACAGCTGTGATGGGTCAAGCTGAGAAACCGTCAGTTGTTGCTAGCCGAATGCGATTAGTCTTTAGCACACTTGAGGTTAGCAGTTTACATATTGTTACGATCAATGTTTGCAAATGATTACCATGCGGACCATTATATATTTTAGTGTTTTCCATGTTTAAGGATCAATATGTGGTCAACTTAACGTGGAATATGGATCTCACATTGATTCCTTTCCTGAATTTTTAGCTTGTTAACAATAGTAATTAGAAAAGACAGAGGATCGCATGCATGCGATTAAGATTACTTTTCATTAGTGTCTCACTAGTCATGCTCATCTCAATGCATTGCTTATCAAAATAGAAATAAAGTTTGATGTAGTTATTTGACTGTTGTAGGTAGTGAGTCCGCAGTGGCCAAAAGCATAGAACACGACATCAAGATAAATCTTCCTCTCAACAATTAATCGTTGTAATCCATGTTTGCTGACAAATGGAGCAGCATTTTGCCAGAGGATGTTAAAAGGGAAAGCAAATAAAAAAACTGGATAACAATGTGGTCTAAGTACGTTCACGGCGCCCATATATATTTCTATTTTGTAAGCTATTTAAGCGATACGTATATCATTAACATATAAATATAATAATGCCTTTCTAGTGCTTTAAAAATATAATTGGGGGAACTTACTATCAATTGGTCCAAACAATCCAGAGATTGTTGTTCAGTTTCCCTTTAAACGTTGATTTTACATATCACTTCTCAACCAGTAACTTGGGATGCTTACACACGATAACATCACACAATCGTATTTGATTTTAAAAGCACCGGTTCCATTTGTGTGTGTCTCTGTTCAATACATTTAACATCTTTCTCGTCAGAATGAAAAAAACACCAGAAAGGTATATTATAATCAGTGTAAAGAACACCAAGAAAACAAAAGTTTTGGGAGAATGCACTGATTTTTTAACTCAGAAGGACAACTGTGGTTTATAAGCCTTTACATACAGAAAACTGAAAGATACACGTTCTGCCAAGTTTTACAACCTCTACCAAGGTGGGAAACAGCTACCAAAATAAATCCTAGAAGAAAATCCCAAGACTTCACCAGTTAATATCTAGCTTCCGGGAAGAAAGAACGAAGGAAGCTGTATTTCTCACCTTCTCGAGAAGGGAAAACAAATTTGCGTCTAGACTAGCCAAAGGAACAAAATTCTGATGAAAAATAAAGTGGTCAAAATTGAACTCTGACAGCCTTGGTCGTAAGTTAGAAATTATCACATATCTGGAGAAGCTAAAAATTCACTAGCATCTTTCAGTACTCTCCTTGCACGCCAATAAATAGCAGTAGCCTTTTCTGATGTCCCCATCTGCACAATCAACCCCAAAAAATAAAGTCATGGATGCATCACTTTGATTGAATGACAAACCATCCGCTATACATAGGTACAAGCCAGATATGGCAAAGGATTTAAAAACAAGTAAAAGAGCAATTAAAGCAGTTTCCCCAGTAGTAGTAATACCAAAAGGTGGAAAAAATATTTTACCTTGGTCTCCATGCGATAATAATCTTGCCATAAGCTGACATTTTGGTCATAAGTTGCTAGTGCAGATTCATACAACTTCCTGGCACTTATGAGACCATCTTTATCTCCTATTGATGCAAGGTTTGTTTCCAAGTCAATGCAATGTCTATGTAAAGCAAGGCCAGGATGCGGTAAAGCTAGAAATCTGCAATGAGAACCAGTTGAAGAATTTATAAATTTAAGACATAAAAACTGTGGGAGTATGTTTTGGTAACCAGTACCCTGAGGTAATTCCACTGCACATACCGTTTATACATATCTCTGGCCTGCTGAATTCCATCTTTTTGAAGTACAAAACTTACAATGGCAGAAGAAAGGGAAAACCCATTTTCACTGCCACCATCTCTGACCAAAGTAACAACAGAAATCTCCACCAGTTTATCAAAATATTGTCTTTGATTTGCATAGAATTGAAGGGCCTGTATTGAGTGAAGGTTAGAAAGATGAAGTATATGAAGAACTTTGCAGTTTTAATATTACACAAAATAGTTCAAGTGACGGACAAATCGATTCACAAGCTGAACTGAATAAATAAAAATGCATGAACATTTAATAAAAGAGAAACGTAAATAGAAATCTTTTCAGCACTAAGGAGATGCATTCCATTACCAATTTCACTATCAAGTTCAACCAGCATACACTTCTTTACAAGACGAGAAATAAGTTAAAAGCCAACAGCTATTGTTGCAGCGTCGTGAATCATTATGTAAGTCTTTTAACAATAACCAATTAACATTGAGTCTTCTCTAGGAAAAATCGTATGGACACCATATTGAAAAAAGAAAACCAGATAATTCTAACCAGGACACGGGTCAAAAATTCAAATGATCAAGGAACAAATAAATATTCTATAATTTAAACCTGGAGGCAACAGAAATTTGTATCCAAAAATGATTTGATTGGAACAGATTTTGTACAAGATATGATTGACCTAGAAAAGCAAAAATAAGATATTGGTAGTGACAGCATACCTTTAACCACAAGTTCTCTGATTTTGAAACAGAAACTTTCATCAAAATTTGTTGAAGGAGTTCAAAAAGGGCTTGCAAATCAGCATCATTAGGTGTAGGAGAACTTCTTGTGATGTATCTAATTTCTATAGTAATCCTCAACACCCATAACTCTACCGATTCTGTAAGCTTTCCACTGCAAAGCTTTGCTGCCAGTTTCCGAGCCTCTTCCAGTTGTCCCAATTGCAAATGTAAGAACACATGCTCGCAAGCAAGATCTTCAGTAATACATCCCATGCTTTCAGCTCTTTCGTATACTGACAGCAGATGTGATATATATTTTACAGCCTGATCTGATGGCCCAATTATATTGGTTTCGCCTTCTTTAGGAGCTACAATAGCCGTTAGAAAATTTGCATACAAACTAAACATAGTTCCTGATGGATTATTTTTCAAAGCCTCCTCGTAAACCTACAAAACAGATAAGGGCCAGGCCCAAGGTTCACTACACCAACAGGCACAAAGAAAAGAATCATAGAAAAATCCAACATTACCACGATCTAACAAGCATTATTCCTAGAGCTCGGATACAGTTAGATTATTTAAATGGAATTTTCATAATAACCTTCTTCATCAAATATACCTACTTTTCCTAGTTCCATGCTAAAGCAGTCATAAATCTCAGTCACCAAAATAGCCTTTAGTGACATACCAAGCTCCCTATGGTTTCATAAGTTCTCAAAGATTCATACCTGAACAGCCTTTTCCAGCCGAGGAATTATGACCTCTTCACTTATCCCCTGACCATTTTCAAGATCACATTCACGCCTTGCAAGCCAGTCCCAAAATTCCGGTTGTGATGAAAAATCCCTCTTCGTGTCATTCAATATATCCTGACACATATCCTCGTAATCTGACAAATTCGTACCCTCCAATATTTCCAAAAATCGCTTCCTGAGACTGAGACTTGAAGGAACAGCTTCAACCGCTCCGCCGTATACAGTCTTAAAAATATTCATACCATGTTCTGCAAAGAATTCCTGCTTCTTTTCAGATTGATCACTTCCAACATTTGCTCCATCATTATCATCACCCTCCACTTTTTCATCTAGTGACATGAACAACTCTTTGTTTTCATCCCTCCATTGTTTTTCATCAGCACTCCTAGGATCACGGGTGAGGGTTCCCTCATCCTCACCCAAAGCAACCTTCCGTGCCTTCAACTTATTAAGGTAAGTAAGTTCCATCCGAAGATACTCCACCCAAAGATCTTCCGAAGTTGGACAAACTCTGAGACCCTCCTGCATCAAAGCACGAGCAGCCGCAACATTCAAGTTATGATCAAATTCCCAAGCCGCAGCATAAATCCAAACTCCCGGAACCTTTGGATGAAACCTAATAACTTTAGCCAATGCCTGCAAATTATTCAAAACAACAATGTTCACATACAAACATACATACGTACTAAATATAATTAATTTTCTCAATTTTTCTTAAATTGTTTCTTCTAAATTTATTTATTTTTTTCAAAAATGTCCCCCGTCCCATTATTTTAAATGAAAAAACGAAAAAAAAAACAACTAAAATCCCATCAGGCAAAATAATTCTGAGAATAATAGAGTAATATAGTACCGTCTTCATCCTGCCATTTTTTCTGATCCTGCAAAACTCCAGATAGCGAAACCAGAGATCAATGTCGCCCTTGTAGCGCTTCAAAGCGAGCTCGTAAATCTCCATAATCCTAATCACGCCTGCGAAATCAGACTTGGACTTCTTCAGCTTCTTGTTGCCTTGCTTCATCAATTCCCTCGCCACCGACTTCTTGCGGAGCCTGCGGAGCGCGTCGAGCTGAGTCTCGTACTCGACGTAGGCCAGGAAATCCTGCTTCAGAGGACACGGACGCTTCAGCCGGTATTCGAATTTTCGCCGCTGCTTCACAATCTCGGCGATCTCGCGGCGGTTGAAGAGACCGCGCTGCTCGAGGTCGTCAAGCTCGTCCACCATGCGCTCCAACCGGTACTGCACCACGTCCGCCATGTTGCTCGGTTACGGACACCGTGAAACAGAGGAGGAGCACCGTAGAAACGTTTCGAACCTAAACCTATCTAGCTGTCAGTGGAGGTTGAAGGAGGGTTTTGCTCATGTTGGAACTCTTATTAAAACCGGCCCAACCATTCTTCGGCCCAATCTAACCTGCACCATTTACTTTTCAAAATATCAAAAAAAAAACCTTTTGCATTTTTAGTTTGAAACCCACGTGAGCGTTTTTGGTTTTTTACAGTTCCACTGCTCTCTGTTCATATATATATATATCAGGTTTCTTTGATTTTCTTAACCTCTCTTACTTTTTATTTTTATTATTTATTTATTTATCTTTATAATTATTCATTTATTTATCTTTCTTTGATCTTTAGTAATATAGTAATTATGCATTTTTAATATAAAGGGGGTTTTATAATATTAACCAGTCAAATTAATTGTTAAAGTAACTTTTGAAATTATTATAATTATAAAAATTAACTAGTAAAATCCTGATACTGTTCAAAACATTTTTATTTAATTTCCTTTATTTCTATTCAAATCAATCCCATTTTTATTATTTTTTATAATTTTTTTTATTTCTATGAATTTAGAATATAAAAACTAAAAAAATCTAAAATAATAATATAAGAATTAAAAAATATTAAAAGATGTTAACGACAATGTTTAACTTTCAAAATCAAAAGACTAGTACACGTGAATTTTAAAATAAAAATGCTAAGAACATTTTTGGTATTTTGAAAAAAATTATATAGTTCAGGTTGAAATTTTGTACAGGAAGTAAGTGTCAAAACAAAAGGGGAAGAAAAAAGAAAAGCCCACCCACCTTACTACACATTGAGAAGCAAAAAGATATATTTGTGTAATATTCTAAGTGCAAAATCAAATACAAAATATATATATATATATATATATATATATATATATATATATATATATATATATATATATATATATGTGTGTGTGTTTTTTTACCCTGCTTTTTATCCTATTTTTTCCTCTTAATAGAACACTGAATTTAAAGTTAGGTAAATTTTTGTTCTAGTAAAAAAATAGGTATATTTCTTTTTGTAATTATATTATTGGTATAAATTATTGATCCATTTTATCTATTTTGTCTAAAAATCTAATTAAAATTTATATCCTCCTCCAAACACTTTTTTTTTTATTCACCACATTTGAATGCAAGAACTTGATAGTATATTCCTATTATGACCCTTGAAACAACACCAGTCCAGATGGATTAAAAAAAGTGAATTTACCAAAGTAAAACAAGTGTGGTCATAAGTTCTTTCACACAAATAAAAAAAAAATGGCTAAGACAAGTCGAACGAGTGTAATAATTTTACGAAATTAATCTTATTATTAGTATTTTGTTTGCTATTCAAATACAGATAAAAATAATTACCAATGTTAAATACAAAAGATACAATCTACTTATTTCTATAACTTATTTTTTTTTCTTATAACATGACATTTATTATGAGATTAAAATAATATTAATCATGAAAGATAAAATACACTTATTCTAAACATTCTTCTATATTAACGAATAGTAGGGAAAAAAATCTGTTTCAATCGTTCTAAAAGAAAATGTTTTTAATTATAATCTCAATTATAAGGCTTTTACTCAATGATTGTTAATATATTTTATTTATTTTGTGAGACATGAGCACGCCCTCCCATGCATAGCTTTTCTGCTTTATACCAAAAATAAGAGAAAACGCATACTGACTCAAGACAGCAGCAAGTTGAAGACAAAACTATACTGCGCAGAGTCACGGGTGGCCATACTTTTGGTTCACGTACTTCCAAAAATGCTGCTTCTTTTTGCTTCAGCATCTGATTTATTAATGAATACGTGAAAATGATGGAAGTTGGAAGTTCATACTTCTATACTACACATGCAGCAGATAGCTCACTTCTCAAAAAATTATAAATTGAAATGCTCGTAGTAAATATGCCACCCTCTCGTGACATGGTGCAATTGCAATGCATGTAGCTACCACCTAAAAAAATGAACTTAATGAAACTAGAAAGGCCTTGTGCGACGACCACTAGCCCTGCCACAAAGAAGTGCATTCTTTGGGACAGGAAATTCGTCTCTCCATGACTTGGAAGGTGTATACACCCTCAGATAAAATTGTTGTCCCAAGTATTGCCTTGCCCAATTCTCGGATCTTATGTTCCACATTCCCACGTTGTCTAGTGCCATGTAGATTGCTGTCCACGACCTTGGATACACCTGAACGGTGCATCTAGCAACTGTGTCTCTCAGATTGTACTGTCCTCTACTGCCTTGTGTCCACTGTCCGCTGCCAAACCTATTCATCTCATCAAATCATCATATGTTAGTTCTTACACCATAAATGCAATGCTAGTTAGTTAGTTAGTTAGTTAAATAGTAAGTGGTTATAAGACATACCCTACAACAAAGAAGGAATAGCCATCAATGTGCCATGACTGCACAGAATCCTCCCAATTTTGGAACACGATCTCCACGAATTCGTGGAAATTGGCTCCCAGGACTGAGGTTTGGAGGTAGGCATTATTGCCACCGCTAGGATTGGTGGGAATGCTTCCAACGTAGAAAACTCCTTGAATATTGAAGTAGTCGGCTAGTTTCAACGGGGTGTCTGGTGCAACGAATGAGACACCATTGACAGCATACCTCTGCTTGCCATTGATGTAAGGAGCGGAGCTTGCGAGCATGATGGTCCGGCTTGGCTGGATCAATCCATAGTGGTAAGATCCCTGAGGGTTTGGTCTAGGCCCACTAGCTGTCAGGTTCCACCTGGTTCGGGATCATCAAAACAGAATACCAAGTTATATAGGTATAATCCTAAAAGGTGCATGCAATAGTTGATGTATAATTTGGTCCTGTAAAGTGGAAACTTGTGTAGATTTGGTCCCCAAAGAGCATATACATACAAATTAGTATGGGTAAAATTTGTTCACAGTAGACACTTGTAGGGTCCAATTCATACAAATGCACACTTTCAAGCACCAAATTGTACGTTAGCTCAACGTGTAATAATATGTATTCCAATTATTACCAACTTAAAGAACAGAATAGCAATATGCAACCAAAAGAATACCTGATAGTTCTAGCCTGATAGACTGATGATGTAATATCAAGGGTAGGCCCTGGAGGAACTGGGCCAGATACCCCAATGCGTGAATAGCTGTAATGAAGAATGGAAGTTGTTGTGAGTACCCGTCTGGTAAATCTTGTAGAGACAACAATGTAGTAATCCTTGACAGGTTGATCAGCTGTGACCAGCACGGAATAGGACTGTCCAAGATGGATGTCAAGGGAAGTGTAGGTGTTTTGGAGGGTATGAGATCCTTCTACCTCCACAAGTTTCATAGTGTGCCCCTGGATTCTAAAGTTGATTGATGTTGTGAGCCCCACATTTGATATCCTGAATCTATAAGTCTTACCTGAAGATAAGGCAACGAAACAGTGCTGTGATTAAAGGCGTGCATTTGAAAATTAACAATGGTAGCAGAGCGCAAGAAAGTTCAGCAAAGCCTTAAATGGACAATCATAAGTTATTTGGCTACCTACCTTGATCAACAGTGAATGTGTTTCCATTCCAACCGCGTCCATTGATAAGAAGGCCATCAGGGAAGGGGAGATTATGACCATTCTCTAGTACTCGTCTCAGTCTCTACAATAACAAAGAGTAAGTATGCATGGAATGATGAGGAGAGGATTTGAAGAGAGAATAAATGCAAGGGGTTTACTCGGTGGTCTAGCTTGAACCAATCTCCAGCAAGTATGGTAAAGTCCCCAGCAGGAGGAGGAAAAGGGACAGGAATGAGAGGGCGGCTCCAAATTCTGATGCCACCAAATGCTCCAGCAGCTTTATGCATTCCAAGAGATGGGAAGTAGAAATAACTACCAATCTGGTCTTTTACCTGAATAGCATATGTGAGGTTCCTCCCAGGTGGAATTGGGCAGTTTGTGCCCTGCACTCCATCCTGCCAAGAGTTCCTCCTGTGTTGTAAGCCATTCCTGCACAATATGTTAAGATCATCAAATTCTGACGAACCGACAATTGTTTCTACCTGCTAGGAAATAACATCACTTCTGAAAAGTTAGCATATACATTTGTTCATGAGACATGCTTTAATATCCCTAAACATATCACATCTAAGTTTATCTTCACAGAGAACCATGATAGTTTTACAAGAAGAAAACTTGACGTGGGAATTCAATTCCATCTTGAGTTGAACCTTGAAAAAGTTCGTGCATTATAATGTTACTAATAATTTAATTATCGAGCCCCTAGGATGCGAAGACCGGTCAAGTAATAAAAGAAGATTTATGTTTGCAGGGTTGAGAAGATGCCTCTGAACAGTTTTCTAATCCCATGCAGTTATTAATGAGCTTCAAACTTGAATTTTTACTAATAAATATAGAATTTCAAAATGCTCAAATACAATATTTTAATGATGAATTCTTTTATGCAGCCACTCATGGAAACATAATCCAGGCGTTCAGTAATATAGGACACAGATTTTACCATAAAGCATCACTAAAAAGGGAATCTAACCTTTAATTAGCTCTTTGTTTGAAAGTAGTTTTTACAAAAGATAAAATCTCCAAACGATCGATTGCACAAAAGAGGCCAAAAAGAGAGCATTGACAAAGACAAAATAAAGTTTACAAGTTTGCATGCTCCAGTATACTGCAAGATTTCCCCTCTTTTTCATGTACTGAGGCAAATTAATGGATTTTGTTTAATTACCACACTAACTTGATAAATCAACTATACCAAATTATGTGAGCTCTGAATTTCTTTTTCCGGGGAAGCAATAACTGAATATGTTCACCTGATCTATCAGAAAAGTCAAGTAACGAAAAACGTAATTTTGGAGGATAAAAAAGGTAGGAACTTCTAATAGTGTCTATTTTAAATCTGGACCGAAGTTTATAACTTTTATAAAAGGCATGCTTTCGGGACAGAAATTAAGGAACAAAAGCAGAATAATGCGGATAGGACTAAGATGCAAGAATGTACCAAGAAATGAGGAATGGCTCTCTGAGGTAGTTATAGACATTGATAATCAAGTTGTCATTTGTAACAGCGTCTATTTGGGGCCCCGGAAACTGGCCATTAATCAAGATCCCCTGCAAAAATGGGAACCAAGAACCACATTGAACACAAACATCTTCAACAAAGGCTACCCCAACAACATGTGCTGAGCATAAAGAGTGGCAGTTAGAAAGTACCTGTTGCTTAACACCAAGAGGGTAGATGTCACCATAGGTGACCTTCCAAGTGAAGTACCGATAAGGGTCTTCACAGTGGACGAAAGCAAAAAGGAACGTGACAGGAACAATGAGGAAAGAGAGAAGATTGCACTTGCATGCTCTCATTTTGCATACAGTGACCCCAGAAGGAAGACAGGGAAAGATAGGGGGAGTAAGGTGCGGTGACTTGCTGCTTCTGCTTATAATGTAGTGTGAACCTCTACATTATAGATCTGTTTGTGTTTGGTTTTGGTTTTGTTTTTGTTTTTGTGTTGATGATTAGAAAACAGATTTAAAACACAGGACAATAATAGAGAAAACAAACTACAACCAAGTCTACAACTAAACAATGTTTCACTTTCTAGTTTCTCCTCGTCCTTCTCCTTTTGTAGTTTTAATTTTACTTGTTTGAAGTCAGTGGAAGGAACTGTGCGACAAGTGAAAGTGGGGTTGTACGTGTTTTAAGAATTACTTAGAGTGAAAAATAATATTCTAAAAATAAAATTGATGACTTGTTGTTGTATTGATTTAGATGTATTAACGTGATTTAAGAGAAGAAAAGAGGGTGGTACCCTACGAGGGAGGGTAGGGTCTGGGTTATGTTTTGTTTGGTAGTGAAAGCAAAGAAAGATGGAGTGAGTTGTCATGCAGTGGAACAAAATAAAGGAGCATCGTGTTCACATGCCTCACAGTGGTCCCACTCACCTGCATCCATTTCACATGTTAAATCAACAAAATATATAACAGTACCAAATACCATTCGTATTTTACTTCCACCAAGATAATGCCAGAGTCACTCGTGGTAATACTTTTAACTCTTTTTTAACTTTAATTTTGGTTTTTGTACAAGTATTGAAGTTGATGAATTCAAGTCACGTGCATCTGACATTTTACTTATCCCTAACCATGCTAACTTATCTAGAAAAGGAATCCAACTTTGTGATTCAACGTGAGAAAATGATTGATTTCTGTGGTGTGTGATGTGAGTCAGAGTTTAAGTATTTATATAATTTTTTCATAAAAACCTTCTACTACTTGGCAAGGTTTAATTGCTGCAATTAATAAAGTTGTGAAGTTGAAGTTAAGCATTTGCATGGCAAAACGAAGAAGGAGAATACTTGGTTCATGCAAATGCTACCAATTGTTATGCAAAAAACTGAAGCTGAAGCAGATTTCTAAAGGCTGATGATTGCTTTATTTATGGCGCATTCATTTAAGGTAAATTACACTATTACATTACTAAAATCAAGAAAAATATTTGTATTTATAGTTTATGTAAAACAATCTTAAAATGCAACTAATAAAAGGAATGTAGTAGTGATAATGGTGAAAGGAGTTATTATAAGATAATATCAATGTGTCAAGTGTATATAAAGTAAGCATTTGAGTCTGTCAAACAAGTGTTAATAATGGTATAGATAAAGTCAACAAAATATTAAAACATATATTAAATAAGATTATCATGTGGTTCAGAAAGTCTAACTAGGAAAAAATTAAAAAGAACTATTTACCTGCTTCTTTAAATATTATTCGACAGATATTAAATTTTTTAAAAATTAGAAACTGTAATTTGACTGAAAGAGGACCAACCTCTACTTGCTTCGAGTTATAGTAAGAAAAATCCTCTTAACTAACTTCATGTTTAGGTTTTTCTAGATAAAAAAAATCAAGTTCTGGGATAATATAATATTCTATATTAAACTCTAAAATATTGTTTATGATTAACTCATTTCTTTTATTAACACATCAATTAAAGTTTTCTATTTTTTTTTTCGGGATTCACACTACATTGGAATAGTAAATCAACCCACTGCCATTCTTTTTCTTCTCTTACCTTTCACTTTTTTTTCTGTTGGTTGTGTTTTATTATTGTAAATTATAAATTTTCGTGTTTAACATATATTAAATTATCGTGGTTAACATGTATTAAATCTCAGACTTGTTGTGTTTGATAAAGAAATATAATATGTTTTTGGATTATTTTTTTCTACATCTCATTCAATTTTATATTTTTTACTCCTGTTTACTTGTTTCTTTTGAACACACGTCCTTGTATATTACATTAGATATTTGAATTTAAAGAGTTATATTATAAACTAAAAAATCGTATACATTTCCTTAACAATACTGTATTTATGGTTAATAACAATCTATAAACTCGTCACATATATAAAAATATTCATTAAATATATATTAACATGTTTTAGAAAATTCATATTAATCAAGTCTTATAAAAAAACTACTATCTTTGTTATTTAATCATTTTTAAACTTCATGCATTTGGATTAAATATATAAAACATTTAATATCAGAAAACTCTTGAAAATACAATAAACTCTTTTAAAATCTCAGTGCAAAAATTTGATTTATACTATCTGAATAGAATGAAACTAGAATATTTAATTTTATTGCTTAATACATTAATTCAATCAATAATTTACATATATTACCTAAAAAATTTATCCATAATTAAAATCACACTTAATCATAATATGAATTCATTTTCACACATTATCAAATTTCAAACACTAAACAAAAACATGCACAATACACTGTAATCTTATTAAAGTAGATTAAAACCAGCAGTATCAAGGTTATTGAAATGAAATAAACTAATAAAAAATTCCCATTTTTTAAAACCTGTAACAGATTTTTTCTTCAATTGTTCTTGAGAAAACTCACCCAACGAATTTAAATTGACTGAGCGGATTCATAGAAGTCCGGTGAACTAATTGTAATCTGCTGCATCGAAATTTTCATCCACAGAACCAATTTGTGAAGAACTTCATTGTGTACAATTCTAAAAAAAATCTCCAAGACTCCAACCATCATTCTACTCCTTCTAACAAGTTTAAGATACCAACTTACAGCTACCAAATGCTCAAAATGACTAAGTTATATGAATGGCATAAAACATTCCTTCCAGATTTATATTAACATAACCTAAAATAACATATCAAACTTCATTATGCAAATCCACACTAAAAATTTAAATTTATCTAATAAAATGAAAAAAGAGACAATAATATTAAAAACAAATCACAAATAAAGAATTAAGAATGGAACAAACTAAAATAATTACTTGTGAAAGGTAGTTGAATGAAAAAGAAAATAAATAACATAACGTATAATTTAATTACACATACTTAAGAAAGTAGATTAGAACAAAACAAACCAAAGTTATCCGAAGCTTTTTCTTTAAGGTTACAAATCCAACACAGAGTAGGATGAATGGAGAATAACGCTAGACTATGGAAAAATGGCGAAGATGGAGACTTTTAGAAATTTACAAAAGGAGAAAAATGTACAAAAGAATACGCACTTCGTTATCTTAATCTGTAGATTTGAAAATTTTCCATTGCAAAGAAGTTTACAGTACTCTTTCACTGATAATAGCAAGCATAAAAAATTGATGATGGTGACCCACATGTTCACATAATAATACAGAGGCAATTTTTTATAAAATAAAAATAAAAATTGATTGTTAAATTGGCTCTAGAAATTACTTACTGTAAAACTTGATTTCATAATTAGCATACATGTGTAATAGACTAAAGGTTCACTTCACTGTCAAATTTTCATTATTGATAGAACGATAAAGTTAAATAGGTAAATTATATAAATTGAAAAGTATGAGCAGTTGCGGGGATAGCTCAGTTGGGAGAGCGTCAGACTGAAGATCTGAAGGTCACGTGTTCGATCCACGTTCACCGCATTCCTTTTAATTGTTTTCAATATATTTTTTCCTTTACAATTTAAGACAAAGACCCCATCATAGTTTTGCAGTGAATGAATTGAGTACTGATGGTCCAACCGAGTAAACATCTCATTCACAAACATATTTATAATTTTGCAGTGAAAAGCATTGAGATGGAATCTTACTGCCAACTTAATAAATGCTATCTGAAATGAAATCAGGACAGGGGCAATGGATCCCTCAAATAATCAATACTATACTTCACCACTTAAATGCCAAGGATCCTTGTGTTGAGAAGTAATGGATGACTCTGTTGAGAAGCTTGAGTTCAAAGAATGATTGATGATAAACCTACTTTTACAAGTAAGGAATTATACGAACTGTACACAAATTAGAACACTGATAATTCTCAGAATTGTTTTTATTCAAATCAAACTGCTTCACCACCAAGAAAACGCACTTGAGTGGATACATTCTTTTGGAAAGTCCTGATTCCCTTGATGATTATTACAGGGATAAAGAACCAGTGGCCATCTCAGCATGTATTAGCACTTCCCTTCGGACTATAATGTACATGCGTCATTTAAAGTTTTAAACAGCAACCAGAATAATAAATTTATAGGGTGAATCATGCTTTTGGTAGAAAGTGAACAGTTTTTTCAAGTTATTACTTCAATGTTAAAAAAACAAATAACAAAAAATTCTCTGATAGTAACTTTGTTTTCTTTTGTTTCAAATTGATTCGTACACATTATCACGTACAAGAACTGAATTAGATTTTAATGATAATATATACAGATCTAATGTAAAAGAAATGAGATAGAAAGTACTTTAGGAAATTTATAGAAACCTTGGTACACCTTTAAAAATTAAACATGACCACACTTTAATAGCTCCCGAATGCGTATAACCACACTTAAACTTTATTACGGAAATCACATTTTTTAGAATCTCGAACTAACTGCATAATATTCTGATAGACAAGCGAAGAGAATTTTACACGTGAAGATCTCAAGGTAAATACCAACCCCAGCAAACCACCGAATTTCAGAAGCTATGCAAGCCGCCTAGTTTAATGCGTTTCCTCGGACACTCTATTCCCATTGGCTAAATTTTTGGTAGTGTGGGACTCTTCTGGCAGAAATAAATCAATATTTTCAGACACGAATTTGGGGATGGCATTGCCATCTGTCGGCAAGTATTGGGCATACGCGGATTACGCTACCGACTGTTCAATATTAACACGTTAAAATGTTGTCCTAGTCTCCAAAATGTACAATGAAACTATCTTGAGGAACTAGAGATTGCTGGCCAAAATAAGATGGTAGTATAACTACAGAATAGTATGACTCATTCGAATTTCAAGAAAAAATGCAATACATTGTGGAAGTTAAATTATATATACTATCAAAGGCAGATAGAAGTTCTGAAAAATACAGCATTTGTCCCCATATACAATGTCAGTAACCTCTCCATTGCATTTTTTCTGTAATCTGTACAAAATTGCATGCAAAACATGCCTTAGATACAGAATTGGCCAGAGAGCGAGAACATCAAAACAAAGGGTTCACCAGACAGCCAGATTCTCCAGACTGGCATTACTTGCTAGAAATTGTCAAAAGCAGACCATAATGATCACTAGGCAAAACTGGAAGTACCAGTTGTTTGATCTCATTTCTTACTTTCTTCTCTTTGTTGTATGAAAGACCAGGTATTACTTCCATCCCAATCATGTCAACACTAGTTATCTTAAAATCAGTTAAGTGACAAATGAAGCGATCTAGTCGCTTTTGGAGAGTACGGTTGCCGGTCAACATCTTGTTCGTCTTGGTATCATAAGTCCAACCACTTTCATTTGGCCTTAGTTGAGCCCAGGCATCAGTCCATCCATCTTGCAACGGATATTGGCCATCACCTTTATCATCCCAGTTCATGTCACCTCCAAAAATAACATTTGGCTGTTTATTGAGAAGGTTTACAGCCTCATTGGCCTGAACTACTCTTTCCTTGCTGAACATCTGATCCCATTTGGGGGGACCTGGACAGGGACTCTCAAGATGGCTTGTGGCAATAACAAATGACTTGCCACTTGCAGCTTCAACTTCGGCAATGCAAAGTTCTCTTCCCATAACAGAATTGCTGAAGGGTATGTTGCGGAAAGATTTAACAGGCAGTTTGCTTAGCTGCAATTACGTACCCAGGTATGCCAGTAAGTATAAACTAGCTCTTTGCCCAATAAAGTGCTCACTCAAAAGTAAATAAGACATCCAACAACTGCAAAAAATAACTTCTAGCTAAAGCAAACAAGCCATGAAATGCCAAAACAGTAACACCAAGTTCAAAGTATAGATTATCACAATGATTATAAATATTATAACATATCAGCAAGGATTTATCAACATGAGTATGAACTAATTTGTTCCTACTTTCTAAAGACCCGGGTCCTGTGAAGAAACTGCATGTTAACAGAAAAAACAGCACGTGGCAATCACACCCAAAATGGTGACATATTTAATAGGAAACATTATCCAGGCCATCAAAACAAATGCAGCACATGGGCTATAAAGGGGGTTCAGTCTAGAACACACCGGACATGTATACACACACACACACAAGCATATCAATACAAAGCCAAGGTTCAAAGATATCAAACTTACCACCATACAGAAGTAGGGTCTTGAATAAGCCATATCAGAAGAAAGCGAACAACGGTACACACTCCACCAAGTGGATTGCTTGAATATGTCATATATATTGGGAGTAACCTCCTGAAATTACACAAAGCGACAAAAATTAAAAAAAAAAAAAATCATCAAATAAGAAAGAAAGCTACGAGCACAAATGTTGAAACCTGGAAGCAGATAAAATCAGGGGAATGCAACTGAACAAGATCGCCAATAGCCTCCATCCTCTTGTGCAACTCCAAATCTTCCCGGAACCAGACATTGTAACTCAGTATCTTAAACGTACTACCACCTTTTTCCGACTCCACATTCTCTGCAACATACAATGGTATTTCATGAAACGCTTATTTTGCAGACATTAAAACAAATAAAAAGGCACAGAAACACGCTCACCATCAGCGGTGGTACGAGTAGCCTCATTGAACAGCTTAACCTTCTTTGAAGAATCATCATCCTCGATACCATGAACTTCGTCGATGGCCTTCCTCTTGCTGCAGGGTTGAAGAGGGAAGAAAACAGAGCCAACTGAAGAATCGTGGTCAGTGGCGTCATTCAAGTCGTTGAGATTGGAAAGGGAGAGAACGGGGCATCGAGTGGCGCAGACCTCGCAAGAGGGGTTGTTGTAAGGGTTTAAGAAAGTGCAGGCCTTGCATGACCATTTTGGGGGCGACGAAGACGAAGAAGAAGAAGGACCCCTAGGGGACGCCGACGACAAGCAGATTTCGCACTCCCCTTGTTGAGTAGGAGGGTTCACGAAAGTGCATTTTTTGCAGGCCCAAGACATCGGAGATGGAATGCGAACCGATCCAAATTTTCTAGGGTTTACGAGAAGCGATGATGAAGAAAGTGAAGAGAAGAGTAACCGTAGTGGCATTCTACTCATCATATTTCAAATTTCATGCCGTTTTTGCACGAGGATCAAAACGCAACGCTTTGAAAAAGGTTAAAAGGGCACATACAACTAAACCGTGCGTGTATTCATTTTCAATTTAATCAATCACTTAAAATAATTAGGCAAATTCTTTTTTTAAACTAAGGTAAGTTGTAATTTCCTTTCTTTTAATTTATCATCCTCAATTTAACTTTTGTTTTTTACATTTTTTCTTCACATTAATATTTTAATTAAAAAAAATTATTTTTTGATAGAACTTTTTTTCCACTACATTGAAATCACTTAAATATAAAATTAATTTCACTCTTTATAATTGCCTCATCATATAACCATTTATTTATTTCATAACAATATTATATAAAAATGTGTTTGGTTTCTCGATTTATTATTGTTATTGGTTGAATTTACTATACTGACCATATTTTAATATCGATCAAAGCATTATTTTTACATAAATATCATTAAAAAAATCTGTTATACATTTTTTTGTTAAAGGTAAATTTTAATTATGTTAGAGTCCTTAAATATTTTTTATTAATTTACTGAATTTTTTACACTGACTGCATTGCCCTTTTAATTTGGAGAACACTACTAAATTTTAATTCGTTCAATAAAGTGATAAAACTTTTTATATTTATTCTTATAATTTCAAGTTGTAAATTATATTTATCGTGCTAATATATATTTGCAATGGTTGCAACAATTTTAGTAGAGCCTAAATTTGCGTGAATAATTTCAACAGTAATAATATTATGCTCATTTTATTAAATTTATTTATAGGATTTAGGTTCTTATTTATTTAACTTTGCAAGATTTTTAATAAGCAAGTAATTACTTATCAGAATTAAGATTTTTACTATAATTGATAAACAAATAAAGTTAATTAAATTTCAATTGCGGGGATAGCTCAGTTGGGAGAGCGTCAGACTGAAGATCTGAAGGTCACGTGTTCGATCCACGTTCACCGCATTATTTTCTAAAATTTTTAGAAAATTAAATCTAATTTTAATGAAAAATTTTCATTTAAACATAATTCATGTTATATTCTAAAATTATTTAGTGTGTAATCTTATATGCATAAATTTAACTTTAAACCCGTTTTAACTTGAAAGGAGAAAAAGTTGGCACATTTACTCGAAAAGTGGAAAATGGTTGCTCCTGAGGAGCACTGCTACCTTTTTTGGTAAGAAAAATAAAGCAGTCTCAGCTAGACAGCTACCTTTCAAAACTAGCTTCTATTTTTTTTTATAGGTGAAAATAAATTAAAATTGTTGGGTATTTGGTATACAAATATAAATATTCAGAGAACTTTTTAGCCAACAAATTGCATAGAGAAAACAGAAAGCTAATCTGAACGAAAAAGGGACTCGTGAGCAAAAAAGAGACTCAAATTATGGGCTTGAGACACATAGATAATGGCGACGAACATGTTTGATGAAACACATTCTAAACAAATTGATTAAGAAATACATACGTTAATTACAAGAGCCCCATCAAAAATAATCAAAGCTACTTTCTAATAAAAGGAAGCATCTATATAGCCCTAAGTTTAGACCTACACAGATCATGCACGATTCCTTTCCTCTTATGACCTTATCCTTAACTCTATGAAATTCAAAAATTCCAAAAAGAACAAAAAATTGAATTATTTGCACCTCATAAAAGGACCAACAACAAAGTAGGGAGACATGCAACCATGAAAATGTGCAAAATGTTGTGAATTGCACTTATTTTTATGCTGTTAAAGGTTTTGAGCCTAAACTTTTCCCCTGCACTGCTTGATACGGTAGAGTTCACCACCTCCTTTGTCTTGTTGCTCACTTTTTTACTGCATCACATGGAATGAGTAATCAATTACAACTGGGTAAAGATACAGGTTGTTTAAATAATAACAGATGTTCAGTTTTTGAGCATAACAAAGATCCTCATTTGAGGACCATATATGAATTTAGAAAAACAATACGGAAACTAGGCAGAAATTGTTTCTTACCTTCCAGGAAATATACAGCTCCCGTGACCTGCAAGGGTATTCCCCACATAAAAGAAGAAAAAAATATTAATCACAAGTGTTATACCTGGAAACAGACAACAAAGAGAAAAAAACAGAAAACCGTGGAGCCCATTCTGCACTGATCATATCTCAAAAGTACTTGATCGAGCTAGCAAGCAAGACTACAGTTAGAAATTGCCCTGTAAAAATTGGAGTGTACAAAAATTACAACTCTATGAAGGTAATCTAGAAACACGGTCCAGAATCCTAGCATTTGTCAGGAGAAACAGTGTGCTCTCAGACAAACCAGCTTCCAACTAGGCCAAGGAGTGGGTGCCAGTCCATGAAAATGCAATTGCCAGCTCCCCCTTTCTCTTTCATTTTTCTCACAAAAAAGCCAAACCAAAGGGGGCATTTGCAGTGTGTGGGCACCACACACACACACAAAAAAAAATGCCTCGAATCATTACCTCCCCACACCTCTATTTTCAAATCATTTCCCCTTTTCTAATCATAAGTAAACCCTTTTCAAATCACTAATCCTTACCCCAGTGAGCTTCCTAAAACTAATCACAATAAGAGTAAAGTCTCTAGCACAGTAAACCCTCGAATCACTAAAGGTCATGGCATGATCCTAATGAGTTTCCTGAATCCAACTCTCATCAAAACTTTTCCTTTTATTCTTAATAAGCTAATCGTGCAGTATTACCACAAACTTAAGGTATGCTAATTACAGAAAACAAGAAAGACCGACCATAATTACTCTAAATCGGGAACCCATTTATTAAAATTAACTAAAGATCTATTTCTCGTTTATCTTGCTTTCAATTGCAGCTTAATTGAGCAAAATGACAACGAGAAAAGTAAAACCTGAACTTACTGGGATCGGTGGTGGTGATCATGGCAACCCCCTTGAAGTCACAAGTCCCGGGAGATTTGCCTTCTTTCTGGTAATAGCTATCAAACGCATAAGAAGCATGGTTCTTCACATTATTAGGCTGGTAGCAACTCTCCCCAGGCTGAATCTCCGAACAATTGGCCTTTCCCGGTCCACAAGCCCAATCCAGCGCAGCCTGCAACGTCTTCGAATCAAACCCATCCATGGCAATGCAGTATGTCTGATTGGTAGTATCGTTCGCCAAAAAGGTCCCAATTCCAGACACATGAAGCAGATACGCCGGCGTAGAGTTCCCGTAAAACAAACCCCAATTGCCCTCCGACACCGGTGGAGACCTCAAGTCTTCATTAAAGAGTTCGTAGATAAACACGCTGGAAGTAGTTTCAGGATGCAAAGGGGATCCACTGCGATCAAACACATGCCGAATCAAGTTGGAATTGTAGGTATCAGCATTGTCCTTGGTGGCATAAGGCTCCTTCGAGTCACCCTTGGCAGGCCACCCAGTTTCGGTGACAAGAACAACAACGTCGGTGATGTTTAGGTTCTTCATGGAGAAATAGGCGGCGTCGATCATGGCATCGAGCACATTGGTGTAGTGAAGCAAGGTGTTGGGGTCGACCATTTCCTTGTTAGGAGTGAGGGGTTTGAAGAGGGCATTGTCGAGAGGAACCACGCCCTTGTTCTGCATGAAGACGTAGTAGGGGTAGAGGTTCATCATGAGAGGGGAACCGGTGCGGGAGAGGAACTGAAGGAGAGGTAGAATGACGGAGACGAGAGTTTCATTGAAGTAAGCCTGAGAGGGAGGGAAAGGGTCGAGAATAATGGAGGCGGCATGAGGGGTTGAGACCTTGATCTGTTGGTGGAGGTTGGAAGCGACGAGGGCGTTGTAGAGGGACTCAACGGCGGGGAGAATGAGGGGGGCGGAGGAGGGGACAGTGGTGAGAACCTCGTCGCCGACGGAGATTCCGGCGATGAGGGTTTGGGGGTAGTAAGCGACGACGTTTCGGTCGATCCAGGAAGCTGCGGTGGCGTTGGAGGAGCCAATGGCGAGGAGCTGGTTGTTGGGGACACTGATAATCACGCGAATCTTGGTCCCCGACAAGGCTTTGAGGATGTCCGGGTTGGCATCGTAGATTCGCACGTGCGTTATCTTCTGCAGTTGAAGGAACGCGACCAGGTCCGAGGCTGCTGGAAGGTTCGAGACGTCCGTGCCGATGTTCACGCCCACGAATGGAACCTTCTCCTCCTCCTCTTCATTTTGGTCCTTCACCAGGGACTGTAACGCTTCTGCTTCACCTGCAATGCAAATTCAAAGCGAGTTAGTTACTATAATTGGGCACTGTAACCGGTGAAGTTGGAGAGTTTTTGAAGAGTTTGTGGAATACCTAAGGTGGAGAAAGAGAGGAAGAGGAAGTAAATGAGAAGGAGGAGCTTAGAGTTTGCCATTGAAAAGGAGGGTGAACTTCACTTCCTCATCCCCTGCTTCTGATTCTGCTTCTGCTACTGCTACTGCAACAAATCCTTGCATTATCTCATCAAAAAGATTATAATTATTAATATTATTTATTTGTGTATTTATTTAAATATTACTGGTGGAATTTTGGTGAGTGAATAGAAGAAGAAAATGTAGAGAGGAGGAATGGGGTTAAGAATTGAAGCGGAGAGAGATATGAACCAAATAATGGAGATTTTGGTTTGTTGGACATACTTCACTCTCTTCTCACACTTCACTTCAAACTATTCTTCCCTGCCCCTTCAGATTCTTTGCTCCATCCAACATATTTTCAGCCACTCATTTCTCTAAAATGCCCTTCAACTACAACCCTACATACTCTATAAGAAAGGATAAAACAATGTCTTGATAAAGAGAAGTTAGGAAAGTTGTAATATGAAACCATTTCTTTGCGCCATGTCCTGCACCCACACAAAGTTGTAATATGTTTTAATTATTCAATTTGGATTAAGATAAAAGACATCTCACGGACTTAATTTGGGAAAGGGGCTTGGCTTTCTCTGTCAGAGTTTGGACATTTGCGCAAAGAAAAGTAAAAAAACAAAGAAAATTGCCGAAGCTTCGGACAACGCGGCTGGGGTAAAACTGTAATTCAACAGTTCATTGGTGGAAGACAGTGGCTTTTGCCTCCCATTTCTTTTTGGCCTATTTGCCTTGCCTTCTGTTTCTACTTTCTACCCAAACCATGCTCTAACATGTGTTCCTGCTCAATAACTTTAAAAATTTATATCTATTTCATTTTAATAATAAGATTGCAGTACTCAAATTATAAAATTACAGCAGGAAAGCCTTCACTCTGAATTAACTTACTAATGAATGATGATTATGTAAAAAGGAAAGTAACATAAAAAGGAAAGTGTATTTTCTTTTCATTGGCATCTTAATTGGGGTTAGAAAAGTTATACTTAGAATATACACCGAATTTAACTTTTTTTTTTATCTAGATGAGAGGTAGAAAACAAGAGAATATAACCAGCAGAGTTGTTATTGATTTCAACATGTGAAAACTCTGTTAGCAACAAAACAAAGTAACATTCAGAAAAGTAGCAGGAGTGGCAGTTTTGCAGCAGATGCAAACAGGGAAACACATGTGGCTTTGTTGATTAAACTAGCACGACCACACACATGACATAATGGAAGACACACATTGAAGCTGAAAGACAGAATCACTTGTGCTCATGCATTGCTACACCATAGATTATCACCAGGCTACATCACAAGCATCCAATCACCCTTTCACCATTGTCAAATCTGTGAATAGTCCAATGCATGCCCCTAATCTATTCATTGCTTAATCTCAAGAAAGTTGATTTTGGGCCACCAACATGTTATTTGCTACTTTTGAAGCTTTAGATTTTAATAATAACTATGATTATTAGTTGAAGAATAAGAATCATTATGTTTGCTTAAATAACCAACTTTATGATAATTATGATCATGCCCACTAAAATACTCTCTATAGGGATGCTGTTGAGGCCTCACAGTGGGGTTCCTCAACCACAGACTCACATGTTCACACCCTATGATCCAAATAATAGACCTTTAACTAAAAAATGACTAAACAACCAAGCATAAGTAGACATAATAAAGACTGTATATATTAATGGACAAAAAAATTTGTTGCAATCTTTCTGTTGAACTTGAAACAGTTGTTCTGGCAAGAAAGCAAAACTGTAAAATTGTAGGAGATTACTTTTCCCACTTTCCATTCACTGCTGCATTTTCTGCAAATGCCACTTTGTCGGGTCAATTTTCCATCAGACCATCGCGAATTCCTTGCTAACAGGTATTCAACCATAAAAAACATAAATTGCAAAACTATTCTTCAAGGGCACAAACGTGTCCTTCATGCTTTTGCACCAATTAGGCCTGCACAATTATGTTCTTCCCTCAAAAGGAGAGGTCAGTTTATTTTATTGCAAACACCAATAGGTTTATTCAAGCAAAAATAAGATAAAAAGAATTGCATAACAACATTAACTTCATTATAGAAGATGATATAACATGTCGAACTCAATTAAAGATGTGGGTAATTGAAATTTAGTAAAGAAAATAAAAAATACTAAAATATTATAAGTGATGGACAATTATTAATTTATAAAAATATAATTTAAAGTAAAATGATATCTCAGGATAGTAGTAATACATTTAAATATATGAGCAGATAAAAAGAATAGAAATTTCAAATTTGTTTAGGAACTAAATAAAGTTTATATCAGAAACTAGATTACTGAATGATATATTCAACAACTAAGATGAAATTTTAGCTCTAAAGTTAACATATAAGTCATCATATACTAAGAGTAATACGTATTTTTAATTAATTTAATTTTTTTTCAAGAAAAAATAAAGCAGGCCCAATGAAATGGGCCGTCATAGACATGTCCGTCAAAAGAAGAAAGGCCCTTTCAGGTGTTAATATTGGTTCTCGACATATATTGGTAGAGAAAAAGTTATGATGGAAAAATTAAAAGTCTAAGCTATATGATGATATTGTTTTTGAGAAATTTTTTTCCACCTCGCACAATGTATCTTGATAAAGCAAACAATTTTCAGAATAGAAAGAATTCGTAGGAAATATTGTTTGTTAACCCAATAATATAACAGATAAAATAAAGAGAGGAGGATGAAGAAGATAAGGAGTGACGAGTTCTAGAAAAAAAAGTGCTGTGTCAATAAAAATCAGTGTCGTTCTCAACAATTGATGGTTAAATTCGTTAATTTTCAAAACACTCTTGTTATCCACTGCATATGAAGATTTGGATTTAGAATTCTTTTGCTGGAACAGAGAGAGAGAAAGAAAGAGGAAAGAAAGAGAAAGATTAGAAATAGGTTTTTACACCAAAATATTGTAATTTACTTATGAGAACAAAAATTATTTACAACTTTGGTATGACTTCGTTTGGAAGAATCGGTGCTTGTGCGATAAGAATTTAGTTTAGAATAGGTGAAACTTCAAATTTTTTGTTATGGTAAAATGACTTTAATTCAAAAATTTTAAAAGAAAATTTGCGGGTGCACCACCCTTTTTCTCGTTAATTTTTGTCAAATTCATACAAAATTTATTCCAAAATTAAATCAATCATAGTAAATTCTAAACTTACTAATTTGTTCAACACTTCATCAGATACATCACCTTAATTTTAAATAAATATAACATCTTTTATTATAGAACAAAAAAACAAATAAATATTACCTAACTATACAAATTAAGTTGTGCATGTGGTACAACGTATACAACTTCAATCAAACTCTAGTCAAAATTATAATTAAAATAATTGTTTAACATACACAATTTATCCTTTTTTAAAAGAAAATTGAACTTAAGTTGTTTAGCATGACAGATCTTGATATTTCATCTAATATAAATTGAAATTATTTGCTATAAGTCGTGTCAAAAGAAACACGATTTATCCCAACTTATAAATAAAATTTATTATTTCGTTTAAGTAATAACAAAAACTTATTAATTTGATAGAATAAAGTATCCATACTAGCATATTTTTTATATATATAAAACTATCATACTATTAAAAACATTATTTGAATTTGGGTCGACTTGTAGTAGTCATATTGTTAAAAAAAAAAAATCAAATTTAAATATAGTTTGAGACTTTATTACTGACACCCTGACAAAAATAGGAATATGTGGGAAAGACAAGTTTGAGGCCTCTTTATCATTCTGCATTTGCAGAGTGAAATTTAGGATAATAACAGCGACTGTTAGAAGATATCTTGTATGAATGACTACTACAACACGACCACGCAAGATGGTCTCAGACTATTCAAAGCTCAGCATGTTATTTCTATAAACAACAATGCATTCCCACTATACCAATGTAAAGAAAACACCAAGAAATTTCTTGATAACCCTCATCTCAAGGCATTTACAAACGCCATCAAGGAATCACCATCTCTCTTTTCTGAGGGATACTTTATTGGTCCAGAAGAATGCTTTGGGAAAAATAGTATTGTAGGGAAGCTTCCTAATTCCAATTCACGCCTTGCAAATTCTTTCTGCTCTCCATCCGCTCTGAATTTCCCAACCTTCACCCCTGACCCTTCTAACTTCTGCGCCAATTCAACATATGATTCCTCCATAGCCTGTTGCAATTCACCATATCAAAAATCTCATTAGATAACACATATTTCAATTCAACTTTGAGCCAATCTTAACACAATACAAGAACTTGATGAGTTTACCTGGCAATAGGGGCACCATGGTGCATAAAGCACAACAAGCCACGGTTCCTTCCTCTCCTCCAATTTCGCCAAATTCTCGATTCCAGTCCTGCTCAACTTAACTACATTCTGGCTGTTGAAAATGTCAGGCACAGTGGCAGCACCATTTGCATGGGAGTGGGATACCCCATTTCCATTTCCTTCACCATCTTCCTCCTGCTGCTTTAAATTTCCTTTGTGAAGCCCACATTCCTTAGCTTTGGCATCCTCCCACCACCACCTCCCTTCCCTTTCATGTTGTCCAGGTAAAACAGGCCTTGTGCAGGGCTCACACCCAATTGAAACATAACCCTTGGAATGCAAGGAATTCACGGGCACATTCATGGTCCTAAGGAAGTTCCAAATATCATTGCCCTTCACATTCGCAACCGGGTTCCACTTCACCAAGCTTCCAATTCCACCATCCATTCCCTCAAAAACCGGATCAACCTCAACAACCGGTATTTCCGACCTAGTACCAGGTGACTGGTCTTTCCTCTGACCAGTTATCCATGCTCTGAGACCCTTGAGAGCCCTCCTCAAAGGCCTCACCTTCCTCACCCTGCAACACTCTTGGTGACCATCCTCATAGAAAGAGAACAACCCCTTACTCCTCACCAATGCCTGAACCTCAACCGCATCAGGGAACATGTACTCAATGCGGATCCCATAATGCTTCTCAACCGCATCAAATAATTGATAGGTTTCCGGGTTCAGTCTCCCAGTGTCCAGACTGAAAACCCTGAAGGCTCGACCCGTCAACTTTGCATACTCGATCAAAGCAACATCTTCTGCGCCACTGCAAACCCACCAACATAAATTTTTTAACGCCAATACATAAATAACAATTAAAATATCCATTCTTTTTAATAATTAACGGAACCAGTGACGAGGGTGGTGTTAATTACCTGAATGCAATGGCAATGTCGTCGCCGAATGTGGCGAGGGCCCTATCCATGATTTGAAGAGGTGAGGCATTGTCGAGATCAGTGGCTATCTGTTGAAGATCTTGGTCTTTCGCCTCTGATAATGGAACGACAAGGTTACGTTAATTAGCAGTTGCATGTGCATGATGAATTTGGAATGAATTGATTAACAGAATACGTACCGGAAGCAACGATGGTTGTTGCTGCTGCGAGAGGAACAAGGGAATCCTTACGAGGAGGTTGGGCGTTAACGGGATTCACAAAACTCCGTCTGATGTTAACGGTGGGTCCATTGGGCCTCTCTGAAATGGTGATTGATCCCGTTCGCGGAACGTTAGTGGGGTGTGATGATGGAAAGGTGAAGGAGGGTGTGGAAATTGAAGAAGTGAAAGCGAGGGCCATATCGGGAAATAAGAAGTGAGAAAAGGTTAAAGAAGAAGAGAGTTTGTGTTGGTATATATATAGCATCAGAAAAGGAACCAAAAGCAAATTAAGAAGCGGCCATCAAGGCTCATTGAATGTGGACGTGCGTTTGAATGCTTACGTGGCATGCGTTGAATGAACGGTAGCCAGCGTGTGGCCTCATCGCTTCCGTCAGATCGCATTCTTCGTGCAATATTCAGATTGAATACTATCACGTTTTCGTTCACTTCTTCCCTTCTAAAATCATTTCTTATCCATGCGTACGTTAACTAATTGAAACATATTTTTTTATTTATCTATAATTTTTAATTTTAAAATAATATAGTTAATTGAAAGAGTAGAATTGTTTAAAAAGGACAAAAACTTGAAACCCCCTGAAAATGGAAAAGGATATTTATGGAAAATTTTAATTTAATCTTCATTTCATTAT
>Ga0099825_1001053_pt1 | contig 33747 bp, 13 predicted proteins | sample SiratroredBW_FD_76838 | JGI IMG/M metagenome (GOLD analysis project Ga0099825, IMG submission 76838) | Root nodule microbial communities of legume samples collected from California, USA - Siratro red BW | ecosystem: Host-associated > Plants > Roots > Nodule | place: USA: California | collected...
GGGAGAAGAAGAAAAAAACTTTTTTACAGAATTCTGGAAAACAATATCATTGCCAACTACTTTATACTTTTCTTGAAAAATGCTAATTAACAAAGCTCCAACTAGGGATAATCTTGTTAAGAGAGGAATAAGTGTTTTGAGTTCATAGTGTATTATGTGTGGAAGTAGAGTCTGTCTAGCATTTATTCTTTGTAACTTTGCATGCCCAGTGTGAAAGTTATGTGATCAAAGGATTGACTTAGTAAATGTATTCCAAAATAAACCAAAAGAACATTTCCAGCATACTAGATTGTCATGTTATAGAAGGAAGGGAAACAAATGTTAGATGGTAACAATAGTGTAAATCATTTGGACACATAAGAATTATATAATTTTTAATTTTTAAAAATAAGATAAAAAATCTCGATGAGGTATTCAATTTAGTACATGTTAAAAGTGTGATGTTGGATAACAAATAAGTTACAAAAGAAGAGTTTTACTTACTCAGATTGGTGCCTAGGTTGAAACACATGTATTAAATCCTTAAGAACATAGAAATTTTAACTGTATTGCAAAAATACATGCCAACGAGGGAGCACACACAACCACAAACATATATGTACCAATGGACATTAATCGGTTAAGGCGAAAGAAAAATATTATACATTGTGTTTCATTTGTTACTAATCCTTCCTGATAGGCTATTAGAGGAGCTACTTCAAAACTGTATAAATATGATTTACAAACACCACCTATAGTAAGATGGAGGAGCCTATACTACTGTCCAACCAAACCACGTATCAGGGATACAAAAACATTGGTATAGTTGGACTTCCTCCCCTTGGTTGCATGCCTTTTCAAAAGACCCTAAAAGTAAAAGTTTATAGACAACTTTTGGTGAATGAAAATGCTCAGTGAGAACTATAATATGATGTTGACTCAGCAATTGTTCTAATTACGAGCTACAGTCCCTCAAATTAAAATTGTATATGGAGATTTGTGCTGCTCAAATTTTTTACTAATCTTCAAGATTATGGTATAGAGGTATCAAACATAGGGTTGTTGAGGACCTATATAAGATTCAAAGAGTTTCTATTCAAAGTATCATACTTTGTTAGTATTGTTTTATCTCTTGCCTTGTTCACTTAGACTTTGTCTCGTAGGATTTGCTTTCTTGAACAAAAACTTGTACAATTTTTTCAAATTTTCAGAATTTGATTTGGTACAAATATATTTCTGTTCATTTTTGTACATGGATTGAAACATCCTTATTTATGTTTTTATTAATTATATTTGTTATCACTAATAAAAAAAAGTGTATATTTCTTTATATCTATTCTTTCAAATTTTGATAATAAGTCATGAGATTTTGAAATAAATTTTGCTACTTGCCAGAAAATGGCTTGCACTTTTAGTGTTTTTTTATTATAAATATTGCAAATTTTTTTTACTTTTTTTTATTTGGGAATTGGTGAATATCTAGATGTTAGAAATCTTTATAAGAATATGTATATGTGGAAATAAAATGTTTACTAGCTAGGTTTCATTTAAAGTAGACTCATTGTACACATTTAGGCAGTTTTATAGGTATATTTGATATCTCAACACTTGATTGACTGGTTGTTATAAATGAAGAATCATTGGAGATGACAGTATGAAAATCAAATTAAGAAAATTTTTAACATTAAAACATTTCATAGACTATTTAAGATGTTTAAATATGTTAAAGTTACAGGAGAAATGTCAAAATGGATTGGAGAGCATGTTTAGAATAGGTTGGCGGCATATTAGGATTATGGAATGTATTGTAGCAAATGTGCTACATCCAAAATGGGGCTTGGGAGACTGCACATAGATAGCTCTATCAGTACACATGAATATGATTTATATGTATACACCTTAACTATTTATATGTTTATATTAAAGTTTTAAAAGTTTTATATGTTAAAGTTTATAAGTACAGGATAGTCTGTTTAGTGACGAGGTCTTTTAGCAAACTCATATCCACTTACTAATTTGTTGATGAAAGATTTAAGAAAACACATACAATTACAATTCTCTTTTAGTATTAATATTATTTATCCTTATTGTATATACCAAATGTTAATAATTGTTTTTTTTACTAAGAAAAATTTGACACTAGATTTTCAAGCCAGATCCAAAGTTGTATCATGTGGTGTGGCGATGAATAAGGAAGGGTTAACGGTTCTTGATCCTAAACGTAACAACATCAACAAGACTCAATTTAATAGTTTAATTAAGATAATTGGTGAAAAAGGAGATTCAGTTTAGTTGAGATAATAGGTGAAAAAGGAAAAGAAAACTTTATGAACTGAACAACTTGCTACAAATTATACATGCAAAAAACAGCTCATCCATTTCTTCTTGCAATTCTAAGAACCTTATCCAACTTAGGCAACGAATTTCAGTAAAGAAGGAAGCGAATTAGAATTGACTTACTAATTTTAAACTTTTCAATCATTAGTTACAGAAATTTCTCTTTATAATGTCTACTTTTCTACTACAACAATAGTCCAATCAAGATCAATAAAATTCACAAATTTTCTAATAATAGGAACATGTTCGTCATAAACCATAAGTACAAGACTTTTAGCAACAAAATAATCAACAGGAGGAAAATCGAAAGCTAACTACAATCCTTTTCTAATTATACACAATATTAGAAACAAGATGTAAAATTTTAATGATATGTAAATAAGTTTTAACTTAAACTTTATTCTTCAAATACTTTCTAAACTCAATTTTTTATTTTATTTTAGGACAATTTGTATTTCCTACGGTTAAATTTTAGTTTTAAAAATTAGTTTTTCATTAACATGTTTGATATTTTAGGTTCAGGATTATTATTACGTAATTAAGTTATATATCTCATCTACATATGATTATGTTGGTTATGTATGTGGGAATGTTTAGAATTGTTATATACACAGTTAGTTAGTGTAACTTGTGCAGGTATATGCACCAATCACTTTAACATAGCCTTAAATTCCTAAATTATCGGATTCTTTCGTCGGTAAACTTAAACAAATATCTAAACATAATTAACAACGAATATGTCATTCGATCATCAAAAGTAAAAGTAAAATAAGAACCTTCAGTTTTCTCGCCAGAAGTTTTTCTTCTCTTCCTTGTTGAAGTTGGTGCCTTTCTTGGTGTGACCTTCTTCCTTTTGCTTTCAGCAGGTTTCTTGGCACTGATATAGAGAACACAGTTGATCAAATATTAATATACACTAATAAAGAAAAAAAAAGGTTAAAACTATTATTGTATTATATGCAGAAAATTTCCACGTTCAACTTAAAATACTTCATCTGCTTGCTGAAATATTGAGGTAAATTACTTTTATTTATATACCTTGCTGCTCTTGGTGGTGCTTTTCGAGTTGCATTGATGTCTTTGCCTTTTCCCAAAATCTCAGAAATGTTTTTCTGTGCAAAAAATTAACAAACAATTGAATTAATTCTAACACCACAGCAAAGCAATAGTTTGACTGCATGAAATAATCATTAGTTATATACTCTAAACATGCACTTACATTTTGTCTATAATAAGGATCAATATTCAACATAAAATAATATAATAAGAATGTAGGAAGTGATTTTACCTTACCTGTGAAAAAGCCGGTGTAAAAGAAATATGTGCATAATTTAAATATGTTTTAAGATATATAGAAATATATAATTACTTTTTGCTTTTATTTTCTGTAAAAACTATTTTTCATTCCTGCAACATTTTGCCTTTTCTTATTTTGATCTCTACCGCGATTGGTAAGAGATAAAAAACAAAAATATCATGTTTGTACCTGCTATACAAAACAAATTATACTCTGTACAAATGTAAAACCAAAACTACTATATTTGCCGATACATAAAACATAAGGCAAGCAACAACTAACTTAAGAAAATAAACTACTGTTATTTTAATTATTAGGATAAAGAGAAACTGCAAAGACAACAAAAACAACTGTTATTTTAAAAAAATTATGTGACATGACTTATACAAGCATATAATTATTTATTTATTTTTTATTTTTTTAATATTGTAAACGAGATATTAATAGAAAATATTTTAAATATTAATATGTAAGTTTAATTATAAGACTTACAAAAGCAAATTAAACACTCGTATTAAAAATTTATTTATCAAACTGAATCTTTATATGAAATATTTAAATTTATGATATTATAAAGTTTATAAAATTAAGATAAATCATTTATTCAATAAATTGTGTATGCTGAGTTTTCTTAGTTATGTGAATTAAAAAGAAAAAAAAAAACACTTTGAACTCATTCCTCTTGACATTCTTGAAAATAACAATTTCTAGAGATTTAAGTATATTTTCCTTATAGATAATATATAGTAATCTTGATTTTGATGCAAACACTTGGAAATAGGAATATCCTTGCCTTATAGATTTGTTACGAAAATATAAGCATTCCAAATACAATAAAGTAGTTTCAATATATTAAACAAAATTAAAAAATAGAAAAGTTTAACTTCCAATTTTAATCAAAAGCATGAAGCACCTACCATTCTGCTTTTGATTTCAGGATTTTCATGTCTTCTTTTGGCAGGAGCAACAGTTGGTGGAGCAGGAATATCACCTTCAACAATAAAGCAAACCAAGTTCAGAAATTAGGAGATTATATGACATGTTTTATGTCACAAGAGAAGAGTAAATCTTATCATATAAACATTGGAGCTCAATGCTAAAAATGACTCAAAAGGTTTGTTTTTTGTACTAAAGGTTTATATTTTCTAAATACTGATTTAAATCTTGATTTATACCTCTTCCTAGGCTCAACACCATTGATCGCAAATATTATTCTGTTATGTTAATTATAAATAAATTAAATAGATAAAGGTTTTAAAATTGGGGAAGTAATTATGGAAATAAACTATTTGTATCAAGATGTATCATCTTTATTCATATTCTATATTAAAATCTGAAAGTAATGAGATTGATTACATTTCAATAAGATTTGGTTTACTTGAAGAGATCATGATATTCAATAGAACTTAAATTTTAAACTTAAATGATATTCAATAGAACTTAAATTTTAAACTTAAATTAAATTAAACTAATAGGATTTGAAAGGAATTAAAACTCACATAAAAATGTAAAAGTAAATTCAAAGAACTATCAACAATACCTTCTCCCAAAGTTCAATTCGAAGAACACAAGGGTTCTTAATGTTTTACAAAGCTTAATTTTTGAAACCACATATATATGAAGTGAACCAACTTTCAATAATTACAATTTTGAAATCAATTTTGTTCTTTGTTTTTAAAATTTATTTTTCTACTATACCTTTTCACCCTAATAAAAAAAAAAACATCTTTTTATAAAATCATGACTTTCATTATACACAAAATTCTTATAATGGAAAGAAATGGTTGAGAAAATCGAGAAAAATAACATTCGAAACAAAAAATTAGACTCACATTTAGATACCTAATAAAAATATGATAAAAAAATAAATTTATAAATTATATCTAATCAACAAATTTTTAAAACATACAAAATTAAAACAACAATTATATATTAAAGATTAAATAAAGCATAACTCACCTGAAAGTTTTATGCGTCGATAACATCTTTTGTCGCTCATTTTCGAATATTCTTCTGAACCCTAAATCAAATTCATATTCATTCAAAAATATAGATTAATTTGACAGCTAGAAATAGGTTAATAAAACATTTGAAGATATGAATAAAGTGGAAAAAAATGTTTTCAAAATTCTATCTAAAACCCTCTCTATATACTCACCTTGTTGAAGAATTGAGAAAGTACGTGATTTTGCACATATGGTACTTATAACCTTGTAAGAAGAGTTATATATCCAGAGTCTCGCACACAACCATTGGATTGACTACCACGTGTACGGTAGATTTTTGTGGTTTGTAAGAAGAAATTTACATTAAGCTACCATTTTGATAATGTAAAATTAAAAAAAAATCTAATAGATTTATAATTTTTTAATTTTGTTTTATTAAGTTTTTAAAGTTAATTATATTTTTTCACTTTAATTTTTAAATATATTTTTATTGTTATTATTATTTAAATCGTATATTTTTTTAAAAAAATTATACTAACATAATTGAAAAATTACATTATCACGGTCTATTTAAAAATTTTGTAATTTCAAAAAGTAATGTAATAACACTATGCAATTTCAGAGACAAAAAAATATTGATATGGTTGTGGACTTATTTTCCTTAACACTTGTGACGTGTTTCTAGAGATAATCAAAATCGAATCAACAAAAAAACTGAAATTTCATTAAAAAATAGAAAATTGATTAAAAAAAATTCTTTTGAATTTTTAATTTATTTTTCCTCTACTTATTAATTTAGTTTTGAATTTCAGATTAAAAATAAAAAACAAAATCAAATTAAATTAAAGCATTTATTATATTTAAATATAAGATTATATATTTAAAATTAAGTACTAGTTAATAAATATACATGTCTATTAAATTTTGTTTTAAATTTTGATTGTGTTATAATTAAAGTGTAATTATATTTATTAAATAATGACAAGAAATTCATTTATAAATATGAAAAATAAAGTTATAAATATGACAAATAATTATATTAAAATTACATCGTATCTCTTTATTTAATGTTTTTTTACATTTTTTTAAAAAAACAACAATTTATAACAACAAAAAATTCTGAAAAGAAATCAATTTAAACGAACAGGCTAACATTAATTTAATTTAGCTCAAATTTATATTAAATCAAACTACATATAATCTTTATATTGGATTTAAATAACCTTTTAGTAAAATGTCAATTATAAATATTTTTACGATAAATTTTTTATTTTAGTATAATTTCTCATGGTATTATTTAAAATAAAAAAATTAATTATAACAAAATGAGTAAATCGTGTTAATAGGAGGATTTTTCCCAACAATCTCAATATTCTATTTTGGGAAAATAAAAAAGTAAAAAACACATATAAAGTGCTAGTTCTCACTGAACAACCGACCTGATTGTCCATGATTGTGCATTTAAGGTAGGGGTGCAAATAATTTACACCTAACTCATGAAAGTGTCTTTCGAACTTAGTTAAGTATGTCTAACTTAATTCAAGGGTGTCTATTTTATGGAAATTATTCTATGAACTCTTAATTTTTAATTTAATCTGTGTGAATTTTATTTAATCACATCATTTTTAAGATTTTTTTTTCAAACTTTACTTTAGTATAAAGATCTTAAACCATACTTTCATTAATATATTTTATTTATTTATTAGTAAAAATATATATTTTTAGAATAAAAAATAAATTTTTATTTTGTTGACTTATAATCTTAGATCTGAGTTTTATTTTTCTTTTATATCATATCATTATATTTTAATATAAAAAGCTTGTAAAATTTATATTTTAATATTATGATATATGATATTTATAATAGAGATATTATAAATAGATTAGTTTCCCATTTTACATTCACTCAGAATTAGATTGAATAAGAAATTCATGAATTTTAAATTCAATAAATTCGACTAACCTGCCTACGGATTAATATTTAAAAAATATACTTATTTAATAATTTTATTATACAAAATAATAGTCATGAAATTTTGTATTCATCATTGATGTGCTCGAGGATTCTCATTCAATTTCTGAAATCTTTGAAAAAATTTAAAAAATAAATAAATAAATAAATAAATCTAGATTAGTCTAACAATACGATATATTATGATGATACGATGAGAAGAAAATGCAAAACCATGATCCGTATTGGAAAATGAATTTTTTAAAAAGGTATCCGAAATATATTTAACCTTCTCAAGCGAACCATTATCCTCTATGAGGTGCAGCCAATTGGCCTCTGAGGTTGCCTCTGGGAACTATTCCTGAAATGCACCTTAAGTTGATAAATCTTAAGAATTAAAGAGATGGTAAAAGTTGCCCAAACACTTCGTTAAACCTCCTTTTTGGTAATTAAATGGCGAAATCACTGACACTGGTTTATTCTTATATTTCTTTCAGTACTTACTGATGATGCTAGTTTTGCAGAAATAACAGTATTACATTACTAACAAAAAAATAACAAAAAGTGTGCAGATATTTTCCCCATCCCGCAACGTGGACAAAATCCCAAATAAGTTGTGATATCAGGGATAGCTAACTTACCAACTGCAAACAAGAAAAAAGAATCAACATTTTTTCCTTTCTACTTTAAATTTACCAGTTTACACGTCCACACATGATTGTGGCACAGCAGTGTATAACATTTAATTTACTCTACATTCCTATATAAGTAATTGTGAAATGATACACAAATAAAATAAAATAGTGCCATTGTGGCAACAAAGAACATCTTTGAGGGCCTAAAGTTGTAGAAGTTACTTTAGAGGTCAGTCACCCTCGGTTCACCTTTTTTACACTCGGCAGAAGAACCTTTTCAAGATGAAGGGGCCAGCGAGCTCCAAGTAAAAAATAAAATAAAAAGCTCGCCATATAGGACATTGTGGAGCAGCATGCCAAACTCTTGAATCATGCCGGCAACTGCAACCATTATCACAGATTTAGTCTGTTCGTGGTCGATTAGAACCATTTTTATTGCTTCTGTATAAAGGTAATATCCACTGGGATCCATATTTCCTTTTCCCATAACACCGCCAATAAAGAATAAACAATGCCAGCACTGCACCGAGGGGAATAGCCCATCTGTTTTTATCACCAAAAGTATTATATATCAATATAAAAGTACCAGCATTGCACAAAATCTCATAACTATTCATCCCTAAACAAGATAGTGACAAGTGATAATGGTTAAAAACAAGGATGGAACAGATTACAAACAGAATTTTAACAAGAATAATCATGAATGGAAAAAATGGAACTGAGGTGGAATTCAGAGAAGAAAAAGTGAAACTTATGCATTTGCATGCTTTTTATCACCCGTTCGTTTCTTGGTTTCAACTTGTCATTATTTAAGATACATGAATCCAATGCAGAAATGTAAGATCTAAAGTGGATTTTAATAGCAACTGATGAAAAAGTTTTGACATAAATTCAGTTCAAGGTGCCAAAGGAAAAGGTTCAAATTACCTGTCAAGATCCAGGACAGGGCTGTAAACAACAGTTTCCCAAGTTGCAACTATAAAATGCCAAACTGGGTTATAGTAAAGTGCCTCAGCTGACCAAAACATTCTTGTGTATGTCTCCAAAAATATGAAGAGTGCCCATGCTCCAATTTCAATCAAAATGAATTTTATAAAAAAGCGGCCAATCACTACCATAACTAGAGAGAAGGCCACCAACCAATTGAAGAGTCTGTGGTTGTACTCCTTTATAAACAGAGACCGAGACTTCCCCAACATCTGCATAGCCATTAGTTACAACAAAATACATTAAGAATTTGAACCAATTTCACATTCAGGGAAATTATAATTAGCAAGATTTAGTTTGGAGAATTGAAATAGTTCCATTTTTAATGTTAAGTAAGCCCAATATGGACAAAATGGTCAACCTGAAATACGTAAGGAATACTGTCACACCTACGCTAAGAAAAGAGATACAGACGGACACAGAAATATGAAACTCATAATTTCTATGTACTGAGATGAGGCACTGTGAACTCCAATGTTCAGGTAAATACAGAAGGTAATCATAACAAAGATAATCACCCGCAAGTACTAAATTAAAAAAATAAAAACACTGTTAATTTATCAGACCTTCATCATGCGTTGCTCATAATTTGGTTTTGAAGGTCCAACACATTCATGCTCAAAACTATGATTGCATTGCAGGAAACCTGCATTAAATTTTGCCAAGGAAGGCAGTTTGAGAACTTGAAGTTGATCCATTTTGTCCTCACATCTGGTGTACAGTCCCTCACAGAGCTTTGAAGATTGAAGTTCATTTTGCAAAACAACATTCTTATACACCTGCATAATTATCCCCAACAAATTTTAAGTTTAAATCATCAGGAGCAAGGAAGAGCGGAGCAAATTTCCAAAGATCACCAAATCAACAAATATAATCATAATATGATATATTTTACTTGGTACAATTTCTCACAATCTCACTGTTCTGACTCTACCACTGTGCACCCCATGATAAGATTCAATTAACAGGGTCTTTGTTATTTTCCGGACAGACATGCTGCTCTACGTGATTGATTTAAAACTCCAACAAGATGAAAAATCATATACAGCTTTCCAGACATATCAAATACCGGTGAAGAGAATTTATTTATTAACTTAACTAAATTTTGGAAAGAACCGTTTTAAACTAAAAACATAAAATACATTTGACATAGAAAACCACTGAACTAGCTTTTGCTAATATAACTTTAATTGCTAACTGCATTCAAAATAAACCAAGGATATTTTGAGCCTTCAGCCTACTATAATAATTCAAACGCTACCTGTTGTATTTCTTCATCCAGCTGCATAACTGATTTCTTTGCATGGTGACGACCAAAATGCTGCTGATCAAAAACTTGCATGACTTCATCTTTAGTCCTAACATGGGTCCCTTGCAGAGATTCCTCAGTAAGAGGTAGAACTAATGTTGCCATCTTTTCACTGTATAACTTCAGACATTTCTCAAGAATATTCTTGTTGAAAACCTCCACGAGAGAGCCTGTTGATGGAATTTCACCTTTGTTCAAGGCTTCAAGTATCTAAATTTGAAAGGTCAAAATCAGTGGTGTAATGGAGATGCACAGAATGAAGTCACATCAAAAAAACATTAATTTATTTAATCATTAGTCTAAATCTGACCATAATAGAACTGACGAGGTGAAATACTCACAAAAAGAAGATTCTAGTAAGAGAAAGAGAAAATGGTAAAATACGAGCACCGTGTTAAGTGTCAAGTTTAAAAATATTATTAGGAATAAATTAATTCTACTCTTACCAACGAAACAATTGCACAAGAAAAATTAAAAAATTTGGTTTCCAATTGTTTAAATTATTCATAATTAATTTGTCTCCACAAAAAACTTAAATTTCAAAATTATAACTGCGTCATCTATTTTTAAGAAACCAACAATTAGATAAAGGACTTATAGAGAAGTATATCACTATGACAGATTCGGCCATCATCTGTCCTACGTAATTGATCCGCAGATTCTATTGTACGATAATTATGAGATCAGAGAACATGCAGAGTCTTCTGTAGAGGTTTTCCATTGATTATTATTAAAAGAAACGTGTACTCTGTGTAACTATTTTGATACTTCGCTCCATACACAATTATGTTCAATTTGTAATTACTCTCTCCTCTAATAGGAACATCCAAAATTAAGTACCTGCTCCAGAAAGGTAACAAACTCCTTTCCAGTTAGAGTCTTTCCCTGTACAATCTTTGGAGAGATTATGCTAGCAACAAGCTCTTTTAATTGATCCCTTCTCTTGACATATAATTGATCGAGCTCCACATCCTTCATATCACAAAGCTTTGTACGCTGAAGATGTGGCTGATAACATCAAGTTTCAACAATTAGATATATCAACTCAACAGTTTTGACAAAAATTAAAGACTACATAAAATATTGATAAACTTTTCATCAAGAAATATGAATACATAGATGGCAACTACTATGCTAGGCAGGTGGATTAAAAATGTGAAGAAAATTATAAAATTATTAATTATAAAATTATACTACAATATCATTCTTCATGACAAAAAAAGCCAAAGGTTTTTTTCCCAATGACACAATCTTAATAAAGATAGCAGTTAAAAAAATAACCATACAAATTAATAACTCAGCCTTATATGCCTTATAGGTTTAACGTGCCACAGGCGTTCCTCAGATACATTTTTCAGAACTAAGCAGGAGACAACTAACAAAAGAGGGATGAAAATGGTTCTGTGCCTAATAAGCCAAGTTTGGACACTAATATCATTTATAAGTTTATCTTCTAATCCCAAATCAAGCCATTGGAATGAGAAGACAATAGTATCCACCAGCAGAAGACGAAAGATTTTTTGTTATAGGTCGAAGAAAATCACCCAGGCAACATATTAATGTCAGATAAACTTAAAACATTGTTATTTTTCTTTGCCACATATATGACATACAATAGGGTAGCTATGATGACAGTTAAAATCACTCACTCCCGTGGAAATCAATAGATAACTACAACAGGTTCCATCCTCACCATTTTATTTACACTCAAAGCTCCATATAACAGAAATCCAGGTAAGGAAAACCAAATTTAGGTTGAAAAGTTAGGGAATTAAAGAAAATTTGAACAAAGGGACCAGACATACTTGCGGTAAGCTAAAGGCAGTGCTGTTGTCTCCCATAACAGCCAATGAATCTCGGATTTGATTGACCTGATAGAGTAGAATTTTAGTATTATAGAATATTCAATTCCAGACTAATAATATTTTACTGATAATTGGAAATTGAATTTAGAAGATAAAATACCACATCAATATTTTTGTTCCCTGCAATTAAGTAGTAAGAAAACCTTCCATCAGATTGTTGAATTTAAAAGAAAAGGAAAACCATGCTGTGGAAAAAGTAAAATTTTATGCAAACAAAAAGTGGTACAAACAAACCATCAGTATTGGGGACTCGTTTGAGAGCTTCATTCACCATTTCTTGCACCGATTTCCCTTCTGTAGACAATTAAGGAAAATATCACACTTCTTGTCCATTCACATATATAACTGGCTGCTCATGCGAGCACTTTGAGCTTAAAGTGGTCAACGCACAAGCCTATTTTTAGAATATGTTGAAACTCAACTTTTATTTGAAAAAAAATAAAAAAAATAGATTGCAAGGATCTAACTTTTGACCACTTAATCAAAATCTCTAATATGATGTCAAGGACCAACCCTCCTAAAAGCTTAATATGTGAGGTGAAGACTTGCGAATGATTTTATTATGTCTCTAATAATTGATAACTGCAGTAACAATGAGATGCAATGTCTACAATTCATTAATAACTCAAGCATTTAATAAGGTGGTAGGTTAGAGACTAGGGAAAAGGGGGACGAAAGACATGGCATAGAAAATAAAACACAAGCAATAATTAATTAACTTGTTCAGATTATATCTAAATTATGTGAGATTGGCTGAGATTTCGTTGTGGACATGATTGATATAGGCTGAGATTATGTTAGATTATTTATTCATTGCCATTAATACTCTCTGTTGTTATCTTTATATCATATTAGTAACATGGCTAGAATGTTTCCATGGTTATGTATGATAAGATGATTGTGAATGTGGGACAAGCTGACCGTCAGCTTGTCACATTTGGGGCAGTCCGTTGATTCAACAATATCAAATCACTCGTTGTAAAACAATGTGTTATGACCGGGAAGAAATCATAAAGAGTTCATTGTAATAAAACCCAGCAGCTTTGTGTTGTTGTTCTCAACCTAGCCACCCTCTAGAAGACTGAAAATGAACTTCAAGCGAAAGAACCTTTGACCATTTGATTCAAGCTCTTGCTCTGAGGCACACATAGGAGCAGGTTCACAAGAAAGAGCAGAATCCTGAACTTGTCTTTAGCTTTACCAGTAGTGGTCACAGAGGAGGCGGACAACTGCTTAGTTCACCGAGACTAAAAGGCGACCAGGACCCAAGACAACACTGCTAAATGTGGGACTTGGGTCTCCGTAATACCCAAGTTCCTATCATAGCATCACCCCCTAAGAGTCAACATCTGGGCAAGACTTCACTCGGTATCATTTCACTCAACTCCCCTGTTGGTGAGAACCCTCCACCAATCAAAACCCTTGATAGTAGTCTTTTGCTATAAAAAGGACAACCAGCTCTGCAGCCCATTAATAAGTACCCAAACCCTTGGGCAACTCACCTCAAAAGCTAGCTATTTAGGGGGAAGTACCAAACACTTAAATACTAAACTGAGCATTCCATACTACTCAATGTGGGACTTGAACACCCCCATAATACCCAAGTTACTATCACAATGCAAATTACTTCTACTCCTACTTTTCCACAACCAAAGTAAGACAAATTTAGATTAATTGCCATCTTGTTCATGAGAGGATTGTTTCTAGAGAAATCATTACATCTTTTATTGGTTCCAATTATCAACTTGCTTAAACTACCAATTTCTTCACAGGCAATGAATGTCGTACATACATAGCAAGTTAGATGTATGCGGCTACTATGCACCAACTTAAAGGGCTATGTTGAGATTATATGTAGATAATATGAGATTGGACCAAGTTTCATAGCGAAACTGATTGACACAGGCTGAGAATAATGAGATGTTATAATATTTGTTGGTTGCTGTAGATATCTCCTTTCATTATTTGTCCATTATATACATAATTACAATTGAATATTTTCCTGATTATGTATGATTCTTTCCATATTTTGTGGGATCTTGTCTAGTGTATTTATATAATTTTAAGGCTGATGTGCTGACTCTCAAGCAAGTTTTCCCCTCAATTCTAAGTCTCTAATTTCTGTGTCAAGTTAACTTACGTAAAAAATCACGTTGGATGAGCCATAAGAGCTTAGCAGGTTCAAATGCAACATCTTGACCCTATAAAATATCCAAACATTCAAAATATAAATCAAATTATCAATGACAAGTTTGCATTAAAAAAAATAGAAAGAAAGGAGTATTAGATAACAACTCTAGACCTGGCCTTACCTTCACTCTGTTCAACATACCGCAGTGGCAAATTTAGGATGTGAAAAATTTGCAAATCAAACAGACAAATTAAAGTTAGTAACTATAATTTAACCCCAATAGAAAGCAATATTAAAGGGATTGGGAGAGGAGCATTTATAATTCAAGATAATTTATTATTAACAGAAAGTTTATCAAGATGCAGACCTCCCATAAAATTCTTCAGCAAGCTCAACCGCAAAAGAGAGTCGGGAGATGTCAGCTTCACGTATCTGAACACACAAAGATAACATTTCAGTCTGACCTAAAACTGAAGAGTCCAAGACTATTCAGTCTCTAACAAGCTGAAACTTGATATCAGAAAATTTTCTTCAAAAGAAAACTGATCTGTGCTCAATGATTCAAAGCCAAAAGGTGATCCATAATTTGTTACAAATTTAGAATTGTAAGTACCAGGTATACTTCTTCTGCCCACATTGGACCAAGGTAATTTGTAGATAAAAGTGGACCAAAAATAGGGTGAATAGAGATACCTGGTTAGAATTCACAAAACCAGAAGCCAACAAGGAGAAAACGACACTTTCTCTCTCTCTCTCTCTCCCAGGTATTTCAAAGTGTTTTCCTCTAATACTTCAATGTACATTGTCCAAAGTTCTAACTAACTAACTATCAATCAGTTGTCGACTCATTGAGTATATTAAAAGTAACAGCTGATATTTGGGAATTGGGTAATTTCTAGCTTTAGTTTGCATTAGGTATCCAGATATCCTAGCAAATCTACCGAAGTCTAAACAGCATACAGCCCTAACAATAACCAATCTAGCACATCATACGAGTATTCATAATATTAGAATTAGTCGTCAAACTATTAATAGTGAGATAAGTTGTCCACTATTCTATTTTTCACAAATTACTTAAAGAGTGGATGGACATGCTTCAATTTCATGGGTTCCCAAATCCTTTCTCCAATCCATACTCAGTATCCTTGCTATAAAACCATCCCTAATACTAATTCTTTTTGTGCATTCAATATTACCAGAAAACCAGCAGCAATAAACAAGAAATTGGGAGATGACAGCAATAACTAACCGTCTCAGGCAAATTATATATAAGCACAGAACTCAAGACAGTTGCCAGAGCAAATATCCTGCAGAAGAAAACACAAAAGAAAGCCAACAAAAGAATCACATACCATTCAACACAGAAAACAGAATGCATGCTCTAAAAGCAATTACCGATCATCATATACATTGGACTTCCCAACACTTTCAAATCCTTCAGTGTCAAGGTAAAAGACAGAAGTTCTTACTCCATTAATGTCCAAGTCTATAGGTGTTCCCCAAACCCATATTCCTGAAAAAGTGAACCAAAAAGATTAAAAATATATTTTAAAATATTATATCCAATTAAGTATATCATAAGAAAAATGAAAATCTCTACCTACCTTTTGTCTTAGTGTCACGCATGTGCCCAACACCAAATCCTAACAAAAAAGAATACCATATGAGACCTTTCAACCAAACATTAATACCAAAACAATCCCAAAATTTGGGTATTGAGGATAAAATCTAGTAGCTATAAAAGATACACCTTCGTAACAAGAAAGAGAGAGAAGTTGATTAAGCAAAAAGGATTTTCCAGAACGATACGGCCCAATCACCTGATAAAAAGAACCATAAAAAGATAAAAGCTGAGCCCATAAAGAGGTAGACAATGAAGTAACAACATTTCTTCAACACTAATCAAATTGATGCTGTGGGATTACGAATAAAATTAGAAAAATCATCAATCATAAAAACAGTTATATAGGTTCTTATAGTAAAACTACAGCACAATAAAACAATTCAATAACGGACAAAAGTACAATGAGGGGAAAGGAAAGAAAAATGACAAACATATCTTCACAAAATAAGGCTTCGTCCTGAACTGGTAGATTTACACTTATCAAGCATTTAATTTTAAACTATTTAAACACTCTTGAAAAGAGAAATGATCAGGACTCTCTCACATTGCTTACTAAGATGGGAGGGTGGGTCATGTAATGTACTCATGTCATTCGAGAGAGACCCTGGCAAAATTAATGGACCCCTACATAAATGGCATTGGATCTTAACATAATTGATTTTGTGTCCTTTCCTCACATGATGACCTGGTGGTCCTGATTTGAAGAGGAAGTGTAAAACTCAAACTAGTTTAGGAAACAAACATCAAGACTCACATTATGTGGACGTGGGTAGAGATTGGATCATCAACATGTGTAGTTTTTGAACCTTCCATAAATTTTAATCCCTTATGAAGTTGTTTTGTCTCATCTTATGGGGAAGGAAATGATCATCATCTTAATTTATGAAATATTAAAAGATCCACGGTTAGGAAAACACTTGCACAGGAATAATTCTTAAACGACTAATTCATTCAAATATGTCTATATGGCCACACTTTGTATCAAGTGCAGAAGGTCAAATGCGTTTAACTTTACATTCATGTTTCAAGTACAATCTACTGCTGCCTATCAAGTGTTAGAACAAACAAAATAGAGCAAATGTTCACATATTTATCAGCCTTAAGTGACATACACAGTAGTAAGGAATTGTCAATCATGAATCAATCAGACCATCTGTTCATGAAAATTCATACTAAAAACAGTACGTGGAAGCCTAAAACACAGAAAAAGCAAGCTTTAAAGTTTCAGTCAAACATACTGCCACTGCAGCAATGGGGTTGGTTATTCTCTCGATAGCCTCCAAACCTTCTCTTGAAAGACGAAGTTTTGTGTGACCTGGATCAGGTTCCACAATGGGAAAGCTGCAAAAAAAAAAAAGGCAAGAATAAGTAAAACTCACTACAACTTGAAACCAAAAGGAAAAACGCACTTCACATAAAGAAAACAAAGAAACTCCGCACTACAACACCCTACAGGAGGTCACTAAAACCATGCTTAGGACCAGACTAAGAATAACAACAGATCATAGAAAACTTGCTCACAACTTGCATAAACCATTAACAATAACAACAAACGAGTCCCACACTTCAAAACAAACACACACAAACAGTGCAACGTTATCGTTGGCACAACTCTAACGCGAAAACATCACCGCACTAAATCTACACATATCAGCACTCATCTGAGGTAAAGCACTAATTTGAAAATGCTCTCTCTCTCTCTCTCTCTCTCTCTCTCTCTCTCTCTCTCGTTGCGGCCACAATTCTGCAGTGCCTCGTTTTCCTTTATTCATGTTCTGAATTATTCAACAAACCGACAAGTCAACGTACAATCAACATATCTCACACGTTACTGGCAAAATTCCATGCCATGAGCCCTTCCCGTGTGTGAGGAACAGTTTTAGCACTGCGTTAGTTTCTAGTATCGTAACGAATGCGGAAAACAATGTGAGCGTATCGAGGATCTAAAAGGTGAAGAAAAGGAAAGTTCGGGAGGCTCAGATCTCGGAAATAGGAAAGAGAGCTGAATGCAAGTTGAATACCGAAGAAAGCGAAAGAAATGGAGAAATTAGCAATACTCACGCTTGGTGGAAATTGTCAATGGAGAATGCGGGAATGGGAGAGAGGCAGAGGAAGAGCAGAAGCAGAAGCGGAAACGGAGAGTCCATAATGCAGAGAGAAAGAGAGGGAGAGAGAAAGGTTTGTCTCTTCGTGTGCCTCTTTATCTGCGGAATCTGAAGGAAGGCGAAGGTGAAGGAGAATGAAGTTGGAGGGTGGAAGCAATGGTATCATTCATGACCAAGGGAAGAATGTGTTAGAAAATTGGGATCTGAACCAAGTCCTCCAGAAGAGGATACGTTTTCTTTCTCACAGGAAAAACCAAGACCCTGTAAAAGAAAGGCCCAAACCAGAGAACCAGATTACTATTCCCACCTTCATTATATATAAGTTCACACCCTACTTTTCATATAAAGAATTTGGAGAATTCAAAATTATATACATAATATACAACAAGAGTCTAGGATTTTGTATTTTACCTAATCATCATGCGTAGGATAATGTATTTAACATGGAACATGTTTGATTGAGTAAAAAGAAAATAAAATAAAAATAAGAAAAAGTAGATTTAAAAAATTTCCTTAAATCACTCTACTTGTATTTTTTTTTTTTATATTCTTTTTCTGAAAATTACGCTATGGGATTTGTTTTGGTAATACGTAAACGTCTTAAAAAATAATTTTTGAAGCGTATTACTTGGGTTTAGATGTACTCAAGTGACATGTTGAAATATTTTATACTTTTGTGGATATGCGACTTCAAGAAGTTAATGGTCATTTCCTCAGACGAATTCTCGATTGCTTTTTTGTATGGCAAAGGCTGAAAAGTTTTATCCACATTAATTTTTGCAGTTGATTTAGTCATGCTTGATAAGCAACTTGAGACTTGTATCATTAAGATGTATAGCATAGTTGAATTTGCATGTTTGAAAAGAACAAGTCCTCTTTTTAAAAGAAGTTCGTTTAAACTATAATATAATTATTTAGATTTATTTTATCTTTGTGTAGTAATCGTTACTACAACAAAAATAAAAAGGATATTTTCCTTGTTATGAAAATTGTGAAAAAAGAGTTTGGGTAACAAAAGTTGCGTCTAAATGATGGTGTAGGAAACTACTGCATTAGAACTTTCAAAAGAGTAGAAAATGAGATGAAAAATATTTTTTGTAATAAATGAAAAATAATGTATGCATAAATTAATGTGTAGAAATACATTTATATAATTGTCGAAAAAAAAAACAAATTTGTATTTTTAACTTAGATGTAAGGTAGTTTTTAATTAAAAAAAGTTAATTTTATTTTTTCATTTTCCGGATAAACTCGTTAATATAAGCTTTATGAAATATGTATGATTACTACGTTCACAATGACTTCTTTCGTAGCTGAACCCATACAAGAATGGGGTCAAGAGCTCGGACACCTCCATAATTTAAAGAAAAAATACTCCCATATAATTTAAAAATTCAAATTTACCCACTTAAAATTGTATTCCAGAATATAAAAAGATGTGTTACATTTTAGAATATATTACTTTTAGATTTTTTTTTTAATTTTTTAATATTTTTTAAAATAATTTTTAATGCAAATAATTTATTTTAAGAGTTATTTTCTATATTAAATACAAATAATTTTTTTAATATATTTTTTTAATAACAATAATACTCACGTAACTTAAACATGTTAATAATTAAAATTTTCATATAATATAATTACTAAATTTAAAATACAAAACTTAAGTATATCGAAAAATTCATAAGAACTATAACTAAGTGTTGAGAAAATCAAGAGAAAAACACCAAATAGATTAAACAATAATCAGAATCGAGTCAGATTCACATAAGAAAATGACACTACTTTTAATCCCAAAATCTTAACACAGTATATTTATAGGTATTCTTTCTTATATATTGTTCAACTTTTTCATTTATACTCAATGTGAGACTTAGACTCACAATTTCCTAACATTGTCCATGTTGTATACCCCAATAGTATGTGGATGTATGTTGTTAGCGATCCTCTTGTTCGGGGCATCATGAGCTAATTATAATGTAGGTTTCGTCCTATGCTCAAGTACCTTCTGCCATACATGTCTATAGTCAATCATACTCTACAAAAATATTGGCAATTCTTCTAAATATACTATGTATTTGTTAAAATTACATTAGACACTTAAAATATTAAAACAAAAAACTATGGTAAAATAACAATATAAATATCTCATCGAACAAGTAAGTTCCTGTTATGATGATCATGTCTATCTGGACTATGTGGACAATGCTACAATACAAATGGTGGATCTTCTTCTACTTTAGGAAGTATAAAGGGGTGTGACACTAATTTAAACCAATGAATGTATCCAACAAATGTGAAGCCAATGTCACACTAGTAAGAAGATGATCCGCAAAGTGCAATTGTTGATCATCAATAGCATCTACACCCCTTTCAGATGGTGGGAGAGGTCGAGGAATCATTTTCTAACACTCAAACGCTTCCACAAAATATCAGTATAAGCACGTTCCAAGTTGAATATATCTTGAGAGCATGGTTATCACCTCAAACGGTCAACTATGATGATGGTCATCATAAAGACTTCAGAGCACCCCCTAACATGGGTAACACCGTCGATCTATGTAGCACATAGTCAAATATACATATATAACGATCAATGACATAATGGGAAGCCCAAGGGAGGAGCTCCTTATATGTGGGATTGACATCTCTCATTTCATTTCCTATAGAGTGTTCATATATCCACACGTGATCCATTTTAAACTCAATAGTATTCATATATTTAATTGAATATAAATTTAAATTGTTCAAATTATTCGTTTTATTTACCTATATTAAAGTGGTGTAATCTCTTGCTTTGTCTACGCAAAGCAAGCATTCCCAAGCTGGTTGTATATGTTGATGAGTACGACAACTTCCGATGTGTAGCCACCACATGTTTTCAAATTATCAAATAGTGACAAGTAAACACAATCTAACAAATATTGCACTTTTATCATCAAATATTGTGCACCTAAACCAGATGCAACAAATAAGCACAAGCTACATACTTCTATCTATGATGGACAATGCACTCCGTGTACACCTTGCACAACCAACTCACTCTGATTTAAGCACGATGACATTGCTTCAACTTTGTCGCTACGCAATTAAACTCCACCAAAGCAGCTTAACCAACAATGATGTTGTTGATATGAAATCTAGGGTCACATTCGAACAAAATTATCCCACAATGAAAATATTTAACAGTATTACTACATCATCCAAAGTGATGGTCATCTTCCCAATATGAAGGTAAAATTTGTTAGTGTCATAATATCACCTATAAACAAAGACTTATATAATACTTTTATCACCAGTCTCATAACTAATGTTGTATAATAACAACAACATCATATTAAACACAACTACCTCAATTTGTGGATAATGAATCTCAAACTTACTTAATTTACGTCTATGAGAAACTAACTTTAATTTCCGTGAATCCTTACCCTTCTACAAGTTACAAATCACGTGATGATCATAATTCACTAAAAACAACGATATATCATTCATATAATCTATAACATACTACTTGCTCATAGGCTAAACTCTTTTATAATCTTTCGTCAAATATTTTTGTATAATTCGAATTAACTTATCAGGTTAAACAGATTAGTAACTACATCAATTTTATCGAATTTACTCAGTCATAATATAGTGAAACAACATTATGAAGATGTAACGTTTATATTGAAAAATATTGAAGGTAACCTAGAAAGAAACACTCCAATTCAGTACGGGGTTTGTCGAGTGTGATTAAGATTTTCAACAGCTCCTCAAAAACCGGGCCGAGCCCGTCCATCATTAAATTCACCAATCGGGCCGGGCCCGTCCTTCATTAAATTCACCAACCGGGCCGGGCTGGACCATCCATTTGTTTATGAATTAACATGCAGTAATGTTATAAACAATGTGTTTTTCAATTATCATTCTGAGAAATTAATCATTAACAGTCGATAGAATACTATATATAATCTACTGTTTTCAAATGTTTTGCAAACAAAAAATATATTATTTCTTCTGCAAGGTTTAAATAGAAATTGAAGGCAGAACTACCCCCATGATGACATTGAAGATTTGAAGGAGATAGTGGTCCTCCAAATTCGTTGAAAATTTAAAAATAGTATCTGTTCAATCGTGTTTGAAAAATATAAGTACAGTCCCATTAAAATTCGTATTTCACCCTCAAATATTGTATTATAGCTGTGCCAAAGTTATGAACTGTCTGTTTGGAAGTAAAAGTGGTCCCAAAGTAAGTCCTCCCAACAAAATTTATTTTCTCAATTATTTTTCTTTTTCTACGTAAATAAAATAATATGATATAATTCCAAGTTCTTCCAATAATCGATTTATTTTCATAGTTCTATTTTGAATCGATAAGAGTAGAAAAATTGAAAAGGGAGCCAAAAAACACGGTATAGGAATGATGAAGATGATGAAGCAGGAAAAGGTATTCTCGTGTGGCTTTTGCACCGACACAAACTTATAATTGCAATCTTGCTTACGCACACACCTTTGAAACTCTAAATTCACGGGAAACAATCCCTTCTCACTTTTTTTCCTCTTTTGTCCTCTTCCTTTGCTTTTTTTTTCCCCAAACAAAATCAACTTCTTACCCATTCAAACTGCAACTACTCAAGAACTCATTCCAAGTTCCCTCTCTGTTTTTGTTCTGTGGTCCACTGGTCCCCTTCCATGCTCTATTTATGCACCTACACCCTCACACTTGTTAATTCTGTTACATCTAATTCTTTATATTTGACAATAATCATCACAGTAAATTAAGAGTATGAAAAACACTGTGCTGTGAACATTGTTCCCCAAAGTGTGTAAAGAAAGTAAATGATTCTTTACTTGTGTTGCTCTGTTTCAGTTTTTGACATTTTTATAATGTCATACTGGGATACTCTACACATTTTGTACTTTATAGTATTTGTGAGTGGGGACAAATGCATTTTCCCTTTATACTAAAGTGAAAAGGATAAGGTAAGTTAAAGTTACCGTTTGAAAAAAAATAAAAATACTCATTGCTGGAGCAAACACCTTATTATTTCCTCCGTCAAAAGAACCAACTCTTGGTAACTATTTATTTGGTTTGATGCAAAAAATTTGAATTTGAATTTTATTTTGCTATAGCAGGTAGGTACTTATGGATCATAAACATATACCATATAACTCCAAAGTGTGTATTTAAAGGTAAAATATTTAATGTTGATAATGTTTTAGACCAAATTAATTTTAATGTTTGGTTTGAGATAACAGAATGGACCTCTTAACTTCTTCTCATGAAACATGTAATGTTATTAAAATAAGCTTAATGTTTGGCAGGATCTTCCCTTAAATACTACGAGGAAACATTGTATGTTTATGTATGTCTTAATGAGAGTGTTTCAATCATTTAAGAAAATAGAGTATTTTAATCATTTTTTTAAAATAAGAGTATTTTAATGTGAGCATAAGAAGAGTAAATATTAATTATTAGATTTTATGACAAATATAAAAAGTAAAACACATAAGTCAAGTCAAGCAATATATTAAAAAATTAACACGATATTTTTTAAGTGACATTTCGAATATTTATTTATCCTTCATGTATAATTGTATAAGATAAAGATTTGGTTTCTTCGCACACTCACATTAATGTATATAATGAAAAAGAATATTCGTGAGACTGAGATTAGTAAACTATAACCATATAATCACGTGATTTTTATGGTTTGATTTTTCAAATTATTTTTAATATTTAATAATTAATATATTATCCTCTAAAAATCGTACAAGAAAGACCTCCGTGCTATCAAATTTTAAATAAACTATATATTTAAATATAAAATTCTGCAATTAATATTTTTTTTAAATTATACATTAAAATAGATCTGATAAATGACATTAAAGTTATTTTGAAATTATATACAAATTATCTCATTCAATAAAAAATTAAATAATATTTCACTTTTTAAAAATTATTAAATTTAACCGTCCTTACTCTTAAAAGTAATTGAACTTCTACCACATATAAAAAGACGAATTAAGATAAAATATCAAGATTTAAAATCTTTTGCATCTATTAATTTTTTTACATGCATTAAACTTCATCAATTTAATAACTATTCTAGAAAAGTTATCCTAACATAAATTAGGTTTGTAAATTTTACATGAAAAATAATTATTACTTTAATTTTTTTTTTTTTGTTTTAGCGTATATATAACTGTCTTAGTATTTTAATTGATAGAGAGAGAAAAAAAAATTTAGTGTCTCACGGTTTAATATTTCAATTGATAAAAATTATATTTTTCAAATAAAATATTATTGATTTAGTTATATTTTTAGCCTCTCAACTTGAAGATAGTTATGATTTTAATTTCTTAAATTAAAATAGTTATTTAAAAAACATAATTTTAATCATTAAACACTATATATTAAACCTTAATTATGAAAATATAATTTTAATATTTCAAATTTAATATTTAAAAACTAAAATTATATTTTTCATTAAAAATAATGATTTTAAAAAAAATAAAACAAAATAATATAAAAATTTATGGACTATAATCATATATTATTATTATGGTGTTAATTGATTGTAATGCATGTTATTGATTCTGTCTCATCTTTTCATCTCATAGTCTCTCCTTAAATCTCTATGCAAATAAACAATATTACTCTTTTAAGAGATTATAGTAAAAAAAACCATTGTTTCATGCCTGCAGCATTGGAACCACAAAGTTGGCGTTTCATATCCTATTATATATATATATATATATATACCTTCTATCTTGTTCTTTTCAACAAATTATCAAATCTTAAGTTAATTCGTTGGTACCATTAAAATATAATCACCATAATAATTGTTAATAGTACTTAATAAAAGATAAATGATTAGTGTGTTAAGTTTAATATGTAAGTGGAATAAAAATCTTTATTAACATATAAAATGTTGGAATTTATAGTGATTATGGTTGTATTTTGATAAACCATTGCATCTTCAAGTATCTTCCACTGAATAAAATGTAATAATTAATTATATTTAACTATAATTAATCATCTCACCCAATAAGAGAACATGTTTTAAATCTTATTTAAAAGATAACATTTAAAATTATTTTTTTAAAATGTTTATGAAATTTTTGTCTGAAGGATTATTTTAAGAAATATTACTGTTTAAAAAGATTGTAAATTAATATTGAAAGTACTATATTTTTTTGCTTTGTTATTAAAAGATATTTTTCATTGTCATTATAATATTTTTTTATTTGTATACACCAACGTGACGTGGTCACAAGGTGGTGGAGTGTTTTTAATATTTTGTATTTTTTCTTTACAAATTTTTTAATAAAGCTTACAAGTTTTGTTGTTTTAACTGGATATGAATTATTGTAATTGAATAATTTACATAAATGATTAAAAATTAAGTTAAAATTATTTGGATTAAATTGAAGATGAATTCATATTAAATCAAACTAATCTAAAAAGTTGTGTATCTCTTTTTTTCTTTGACACAATTATTTGAATTTTATTATTTCCTTAAAATCAATTGTTAATGCATAAATTTTCTTTATCTTAATGCATTGTTTTCACTTTTCTGACAACAAATTTAATTAGCTTTTTTAAAAATATCAAAATTTATTTTTCAACTAATTTACCTCCATTTTTCTATGATTTTAGTTGTACTTTGTTTTACAAATGAAATTCTAGTTGCAGTACACTTTTTATGTTTAGGAAGAGTTTTAGAGTAATAATAATAGGTTTACTTGCAATACACTTTTTTATGCTTAATAAGAATTTTTTTAGAGTAATAATAATAGGTGTACTTGCAATACACTTTTTTATGCTTATAAGATTTTTTTTAGAGTAATAATAAGATTTTTTTAGAGTAGTAATAATAATAAGTAAAAAGACTTATATGAAAGATGTGTTTGGTAAGATTATCTATGAATCTGGTAACTAATAAGTTAAATTTCTGAATTATAAATGTTTTATATAATTAGTTGATAAGAGAGTTGGTAAATATAAAATAATACAAAGCACATAATTATTTAAGTTTTATTATGCAGATAAAATATATTTTTTAGAAGAAAAAGTATTATATGTAATTATAATTTTAGATTTAAAAAAAATTGTTAAAATATTTTGTGCTTTAATTTATTTTTTAAAGTTGTACATTTTTTTTTATTTGGACAATTAGTTTTATTTAAAATAGTTTATGTAATTAGTATAGTTAAATTTATTTTTAAAATTTTAATTTTTCATTTTTTTTATTGAAATTACTCTCACGTTGAGTCTCTCTTAAAGTTTTCATAATGCGTACTTTTCATATGTTGTAAAATCATAATAAGAAATTTGAACTACTCTTACATTAAGTTTTTTTTTTATAATTTTTATTATGTGTAATTTTCTCACAAGGTTGTGTAAGTTGTTTGTGTGTGTATAGTTTAAATAAGGGAGGATAAGATGCAAGAAAAAAAAGGGTTTTGGTTTATGTAAGACCAAGAACAAATAATAATAGGTGAACAAAATTAATAACAATAACAAGAAGTAAAAGAAAAATAAATAGATTCTAAGAGATGTTAACAAGAAAAAATTAAATAAATTACAAACTAACTTAAATAACATGTAATTTATAAAGTTTTTTTGACGAGTATATTATACACTAGTTGATAACGGATAAACTTATCCAATAGTTTAATACTAACAAACTCACTTATAATTTATAAGTTATAAAGTGATAAGTTAGTTTATTTCGATTGATAATGTTTTTTTATAGAACTATGGATAAAATAGTTAGTAAATTTAAGATGTTATGAAAAAAAAATACAGTTATATAATTTTGTGTCCTTTAGAAAATAATTATTATGTAAATATAAAATTATATTTTTTAAATAATTGATTTTTTAATATTTTTATTTAGTTTTAATTTTTTTTTTCATTGGAATAAGTCATCTTATTTAAATAGTTGATTTAATAAACATTCACTAAATTCAATTTCATATATTTTCGGCAATTTATTTTTTATTGTTCAATTTAATTTGTCGTTAATTTCTTTTTATAATTTTGTTGTGTGTAATTTTCATATAGTATTATATAAAGAATCATTAGTTATTTTGATTTATAATGTCAAATTTTTCTTAAATTCAATTATATAAAAAAGTTAAGAAATAGCCCAACAAATATTAAAAATAGTGTGATAATTAATGTTTTTATAAAATAAGAATTTATAGTCGGTAAAAGAAATTAAAAATATTATAAATTTTTGTTAAAATATAAGAAACAATAATAGAAAAATTAAATAAACAAAAAAAAAATCTGTTTAAATTTTACATGATAATGTATAGTGTTGAATCGAAATAATTGATTGTTACTCTTTTATATTTTAAATTTTAGCTTTTGATGTATTAAATAAACAAAAAAAAATCTGTTTAATTAACTGAACAGTGTATACAGATTATTGTAAATCGTTGCAATAATATTTTTTTCTCTCAAGAAACAGTATGAAAAAAACATTTATCATGAGTAAGTATTTAAAATTTGTGACAATATTTTCACTATAATTGTCAGATAAGAGTTAATAAACTGAAGATAGTGTGATGAATTTTTGAAATTATAATTCAAGACAATATTTACTTAAACAGTGACAGTATAAGCAAATTATCAATTCTATTGTATTTGAAAGTCACATTAACAAAATACTGACTAAAATGTGTTAAATAGAGTAGGTGGGATGTTTCTTTCAGAAAGTAATTAATGATTCTTAAAAAAGGGTCAGTCACCTCCAACAAACTCTATAATTGTACTTACCATCAGTTTACAAAGTTATCCAAACAACAATATTTATTTATTCATTTAAAAAATATTTATAATTTTATCTCTATTTGTTTTAATCACACCACTCAAATATTTTCCATATTTTCCTTATATTCGTTACAACATGCAAATACCAATTTTCATCATCAAGAAACTTCACTTATAAAACTTTATAGATAATATGGAAATAACAAAGAAAAATTTCTTGAAAAAAAGTTTGATATGAAAATAGTGAAGGAGAGAGATAGAGATAGAGACAGAGATAGAGATGGGTAGTGTTAAGTGCCAACCAAATACATATCACCTGTGAATTGTCAATTTTATACTAGTATACTACTTTTGTGTCAGAGTAGCACGATTATATTTTATTTTGAAGGAAAAAAAGTAATATGCAGAGTTTTTTCTTTTATTCTTTTTATGTAAGATAAGTTTATTATCCTTTTGGATCTGGAATTAATTACTATAAGTAGATTAATTATTGCTCCGCTAAAATCCAAAGAACATAACTTGTCTGGCTATTGTCCAGAACTGTAGTGAATTAATAAGTAATGAATAAACAAATGAATAAAAAGATGGTAGATTCTGGAACAATACGTGGATTGCGTCGATTTGGTACGAGGCGCACAAACGACAAAATAAAATAATGGTTAAAAAGCACAGTTTCTGTATAAACATTAAAAAGAAAGGAAAAGAAAAGCACAGCCAAAAGAATAAATAAGGTGCTGTGGGAATTGGGGACTGTAGTCTTCTCAGACTAAAATCATTTACTATACAACAAAGAGAAGTATGATTACATTTAGGAATATAACAAAAGAAAAAATATTTATTATTATTTTACAATAACCTCCTATATAAAAAAATACAAAAGAACTTATCATAAAAAAAAAGGAAAGAATGATATTGTATTATTATATTATGAAAATAATGTATGAATTTAATTATAAACATTTTAACATTATTATAGCCGCGGTCTTGAGTGTTCTGTCCACTTTTCTGTTAAATTGATTTACAATAATTATAAAACATTACACTATAACATGTTTATGTAAAGGAAATATATTTATTTGTAACTATATTTTCTGCTTAAACTAATTTATTCTTTATTAAATAACATTTATATTTAAAAGTAACAGTATCCTGAACTACTAATGTAACTAATGTAACAGGGACCCTAATTGTATCATGGTTTTAACTAATCTTCTTCTCTAATACAACTTTTTTAAACACTGTTTGTAACTATTACTTTTTTTTTTCTTTTCTAAAATTGTGTTATTTTATAGTAGTAGTAGTTGTTTGAGGCCTATTTTGAAACAAGTGGAGGAGGTTGTAAGTTGTAGATTTTTAATTATGAAAAAGTGATCCTATGCAACTTTTTTCCACCACACAAGAAACGGTTCTATGCATGTATGCTAATTATGACGAACTTGAAGATGATTAATACTGCATATAAAATTGATGAACAATTGATATTATAATACAAACAACATTACTTTATATACTTTATGTGTTCATATAGTTTTTTAACTTTTTTAAATAAAGAAGCCTGTCAAACGGCAGCACAACAAGAACCTAAGTTAAACTGAAACACGTTGAAGGATTCAAACTTTGCATTGCGTAAACAATGGATTTGGGGGAAATTGAGCCATGGTAAATTATGATTCAATTATTTTTATTTCTTTGTCAAGTCACCTAAATCTGCACCAACAAATTTCTTCATCAACTAACATTTTTTCTTCTTGAAGGAAAGAAAACAAACCAGAATTCAAGCCTAAACTAACAGAATCAAACAACTTGCCACCAAACTCAGAAATTAAAAAATGGACAATCAGTACAAAACATGGATGACAGAAAGTTCAGTATCAAGTGTTAACTTTATTTTATTCATTGATATTAGCAAGATCCATCCCTTACTCAAGAAAAAAACACAGAAGGGGATAGAAGTCACAGATCACAGTTACAGTTATAGTCATAAAGATTTTAATCCTCAGACAAATTAAAGAAAAAAAAAAGCCGAAAAGAAAAACAAAATTTTATGGGTTATCATCCTCATCAAAAACCACTGCCAAACCAGTCACCATCTTCACGCCAGAAAGGGGACCTTTGGGCTTCAGCTCCGGGGGCTTCCATTCAATCACAGCGGTGTTTTCTTCGCCGGAAGTTTCTATTTCAGCAGTGACTATTTTTTCTTTCAGAAGCTGTTGTTCTTCCTTCTTCTGGTCTTTGAAGGAAGCGGTTCGCGTGTAAGGGGAGAGCCACTTGGCTTTCACATATTCAGCTCTTCTCCATGGAGGCACGTGCATTCCCTTCTTCTTCAGACTCTGCTTCGCTGCCTCCGACACAATGGCCACGATGCTCTGCAACCGATCGCATGTGCCAACAAATATGTAAGGAAGGTTCTGCAGAATAGTCTTGTAGGACTTGGTGGATCGAGCAATCTCGAATTCTGACCTAAAGTCAATGTCAATTAGAACCCTATCTTTCCCCATGATCACATCTATGTATTCGTATTCCCCTGCACCAAATCATATACATCAATAAAATTAAATCCCAAACATAACAAAATCTTACTCTAATAATCTAAATTTTCGATTCCAGAAATAGAAAAAGAAAATACCTGCGGGATAAGAGGGAGATTTTTCCCAGCGAGATTTGCAAATTGAGACATCGTAGCCGAGGGCTAACAATCCGTCAGTGACAATCTTTCTGCAGAAATTATCCTTACGCTTGCAGATCTTATTCTTTTCAACTATCTTCGCAGTGTCCGCCAGCAAATCCCTCTCCTGCACGCTCGCGCAGGCTACCAAACCCTGTCCAAAACAGAAAAAATGGCGTTTCATAATTATTCTCTACTCGGAATGCTTTCATTTCCAAACACAATCCTCTCAAACCACAATTTACCTTGACAGTTTCGCACGCCTCGCTGGAAGAGTAATTGGAGTCGCCAAAACCGCCCAGCGAGTTTGATTCTTCGTCAGAGCTATCGTCGTAGTTCCTATTGAAGCAGTTACAGCGGTTGCGGTGTGACACGGAGTGCTTCTCGTGACTCTCCTCTATGAAATTCTGCACCATTTTCGCCAGACAAGCCGAGCTCGGCTCAAAATCACTGGAGCCGTTGTGCGGTTCCTCGCCACCGGAGATCTTTTCCGGCGCCGAATTTCTCAGAACGCCGGAGAATTGCCGCTCAAGGAGCCGCTTCAGGCGCGACTTCACAACCGGCTTGGCCAGCTCAAGCCGAGTCCCTTCGGAAGGGACCAGAGAATCGATTGGTTGAATTTTCATCGGAAAAGGCATCACGAATCTCACACACTCTCACTCGTTCGTCTTTTCCATTTCCGATTCCAGAGCTTATTTTTGATCGGAGTCAGAACTCAGAACTCAGAACTCAGAAGATAGAACTGTGTAAAAAGTAATTAACCCTCTGCCAAACCAGCTTTCTCGATTCTCCGCCTACGGTTTTAAAAATCGAAGCCGAGAAAATGAAAAAAGAAAAAGTAAAATAAAAAATAAAAAAAAATAAATGTTCTGCCAAAACTGTAGACTCTGAAATCAGAACAAGTCTCTTCGATTTTCTCCCCTTTCCCCCTCCTATTATTATTATTATATAGTGATAATAATCTGCCTCGGGCTTACAAGAAGAAGCATGGAATAACTTGAAAACTATGCTAAGTAAAGTCGCTTTTGCTTAGGGTTTGTAATTGTATTTATACTACTACAAGATACGGTTAGAGTTTGCAGCGGTACGACAATGTCAATCGGATCCTAAGATCACCAGCGACCGCCGGAGCCTCCACATTTTTACGGCGGTTGAATTTTCCGACTGATTTTGTCGCCGGCGACGAGGTTAGGTTTGATGAAAGGATGTGTGTGGTGGCGTGAAGTTATAGGTTTCGTGCAGGAGACGGCGAGAGAGAGGATAAAGAGGGAGGAGAAAGCAGAAGAGAGTATTTAAAGGGAAGTTGGACAAAATTACGATGAGCTGGGAGGGAAGTGCCACGTGTAATCCTACGTGGCGAAATGCGATAAGTGTCACGGCGCAGCGTGAAGGCTCACGACTGTGGCATGGCCACCGTGCAAATTCAAAACCCTTCTCATTTATGATATTACTTAATACTCTTCTCATTTACATTCAATGATCTTCAGCAGTGTTTGGTATGTGTTGCATAAATATGTTTAGTTCCACTTTTTTTCAAGATGAAGAACATAGCTATAACAAAAAAACCTCCTTCCTCTGCTATGAATCTTCATTTCTTCTTTTTCAAGGAGAATTACTTGAGGATGATAATATTATCATGTGTCACTTTTACTAAAATATCCTATTTTCTTTCTTAATTTTTATAATTTCATTTTTAAGTATTTACCCTCTTTTCAAATATAATAGAAGAAAATTTGATTTGCGGTAATTAAGATAACTAATTACCATCGTTTAATTGTATCGATCTAATTTACAACTATTTTTTTTTCTAAAACTATTTTTAATTGAGAATTTATATCAACGATAAAACAAAAGGTGATTTTAGAATTGAATACATTTTAAATGTAGTCTAACTAAGGTTACATAAAAATTGCTTACATTTTAGATCAACCTACATGATTTTCCTTTTTATATCCGAATCTAAAAAAAATTATACCGCAAAAGTATTTGTTAAAAGTTCAAATTGAAATAAAAAATTTAATATTTCAATTAGAATTGAAAACGTTAATTATTATGATTTTCCAACTTTAAAATAGTGTTTTATTATATTGATACTCCATCGACTATGAAATATAAGTTTATATAAACTAATCTCACCCTATTAAATTATCTTTAAAATATAACAAATTTTTAATTCATGTACATTCCTCGAAATTATAATAAAATTATCTGAAACAAAATATTAAGATTACGGCAAGTACAATTGAAACTTTAAACTAAACCATATACAGAGAAACTACCTATTTGAGGACAGAAAAATATAGTTTGAACAAAGTTTTCTTACTTGACTGATATTTCTCAAATTAAAATGAAATTCTCTCAATTACGATATCATTCAAGGTGTTGCTGGACAAAGATTCCATAATTTTACCAAATTTTCTTTTAGGTGAACCCTCCTTTGAATAAAAATATTTCACTTGAGCAAGGTAATTAAATTCAAACAATACACCATACCTTGTAGAAACCCAAATACTAAAGTACTCCTTCAAAATTTCTAACTCAATTAAGTTCCAAATACATTTTAGCTTGGTATTCGTTGTGTCATTAAATTCATTAAATTCTGAAGTGCACTAATATATGAAATTGCATAAACTCAACCCATAACCAATTTAGAACGACCAAGAACAATTCCAAGATAAACAATTCTACACTATACCTCAAACACTAACTAAAACCAAAAATATACTCAATACCCACTAAAAAGCCTTAGTTAATCAATTTAGATCCCAAAAATTTTATCAATTTAAGGGTATCTTCATGTTCATAAACCTCCCTTCTATTACCAATAAATGTTGAAAAGAAATATAAAGTAACTCCGACACTGTTGAATTTCATTAATCCTTGATATTTATTTAGTTTGATAACTCCATCCTTAAAACATGTGTTCTCTTGAGAACAAAAGAAGATTTTGATTGTTGACAATGGATCATCAATAATACGTTGTGTTAAGAATTGCAGAGCAATGTGGAAATAAGAAAAAGAAAAGGACAAAAAAAAAAAAAAAACTAAAAAAAAAATTAAAAATAACAAAAACAAAAAAAACAAAAAAAAAACCAAAAAAAAAAAAAAAAAAAAAAAAAAAAAAAAAAGAATAAACTCAAGAAA
>Ga0099825_1001056_pt1 | contig 33730 bp, 18 predicted proteins | sample SiratroredBW_FD_76838 | JGI IMG/M metagenome (GOLD analysis project Ga0099825, IMG submission 76838) | Root nodule microbial communities of legume samples collected from California, USA - Siratro red BW | ecosystem: Host-associated > Plants > Roots > Nodule | place: USA: California | collected...
AAATATATATACACATATAATATATATCTATATATCTTTCTTTATATAAATATGTTATTAAATTTATATATATATATATATATATATATATATATATATGTATGTATATATATGTATTGACTAAAAAAATATTTGAAGCAAAGACAAAACAGTGGTATGTATTTTAAATTGTTTTGAGTATGGTAAACTACATTACACGCCAAAACATCCCACTCCTTTCTTCTGGTGAAGAATCCTTTCTTTTGGCAGCTTGTCATTATTTCTGAAAATGCCAACCATGCATAACTCATTTCCAGTCTTCCATTTATACTTTTATCATTCTACAAAATGTTCACCACCATTCAATTCGTGCATGGTCCTGAGTATCTGATTCTTTGTACTAAGGGCTCGATCAATGCATCCAACGGTGGCAATGAAAAACAAATTTCACCCTTAATTATTAGCTTTGCACAATAGTAAAAAACAAGTTCACTTGTTCTGATTCTGTGGAGTTTGAAGGAATCAAGTATTTTGATCCTTGTCACTTCCTTTTCTGCAGAGAATTGGTGGCTACCATTTCTCTTAAGCTAAATGGATGGAAAAAGAATGTAGCATATACCGGTGAAAGCAAGAACCTAAAACATTGTAATGTAAGATTATTGAAAATTCACGGATTGCATTATTTGGTCTAAGATTCAGCTAAAATCTTAAATGTATCTGAAAGTAACATTGTTGTATGTGAATAAGTTTTGGGTCCGTTGAAATTATTCGAACTTTTTGTATGAAAGGGAGAAGGTACGGATAATTTTGTTGGGTTAGGAAGAAAGCCAAAACGAAATCACATCCATTCTATTTGGTTTTGGTGGGGCATGTTATATGCCTCAACGGGGAACCATTAGAATAAAAATCTTTGCATTGATCTCAAAGCAAGAAAATGACACCAAAACGCTGAGAAAGAGAGAGAGTAAAAGCAAAAAGGACTTGTGAGTCCTTCTTCGAAATGCTATTTCACTAACAATGGACACCAAAAGTTGAATTCTGAAACCTACATGTGTTTTATTTGCATATATGCGTGTGTGGACGTGTTTTATTCAAAGTGCGACAAAGTGGCACACGTGTTGTTGCTGTTTTCAACTGATTAAGAAATGCTTTTAGACCAATATCAGCTTCACTCAATAATTAATTCCTATTAGCCACTCATATTCAATTCCTGCAAAAGCTTCAGGTTGCAGAAACAAGCAAAACAATAGAACAGATTTAGTTACATATCAATATTAATATGCCTTGCGTTATAAGTTCTAATTTCAGTGAGATTATTGTAAACAAGCATTAATATTAAATTGTTTTCTAAGATACATTATGTTTTTGCGAAAGCAAAAAATAAATATTTTGCATGCAAACTACTCTTTAAAAGTTATCTCAACTTATTTTCAATTTTTATATAAACGAATTCTGGCTAATGAATAAGTTTAGTTTAATATTTTTTAAGCAGACGGGATTCGAGTTTGATCCCGCAATTACTTTATCTTATATATTTAGTTGCTTCCTATTTATAAGATATTTTCATATAATTGTTTATACATTTTATAAAATCCATTTACATTTATCTGTTACATTAATTTTTTTAAAAATATTCTTAATCGGTTTACATATTTTCATGAAAAAATATAACAAATTAAAATAATGATATAAATTTTCTGTCATAATATGATTTTAAAATATGAGTAATCACAAATATTTATCTGAAAATATCAGAATAATAATAAAAATTGTCAACAATTTTATTAATATAAATTAATTTAACTAATTTTCTTAAAGGTTGTATAATAGATTCCTTAAATAGTTACAAAGAGAGCACATTTTTTTTGTTCTCATATTTAGAAGAGAGATCCAAGTCATGGAAGAATCACAAAGAGGTAATGTTTTTAAGATGAATTTAACTTTTCATATACTTTTAATATAAAAATGTATCAATCTTTGACAATGAATCAGAACCGCTGAGCCCTTTTGATCGTTGAAAGTTGAACATGAAAGTAATAATATTAAGAGTCAACAATTTTGAATTGTTCTCATTAAATTAGATTTGATCAGTGAATTTATTCTTAATCACTAAGTAAGGAATGTGGAGTAAGACTTTCTTGTTGAAGAAATTCGCCGCCATACCCTCCTTAGACTTTTGACAACTGTGAAAAAGGTTCTTTTTCCCTAATAAATAATATTTTATTTTGTATTTTTAAAGTAAATTTGCTCACTTACACACCAATTAACTTTACGTAATGATATAAAATAGTTTGGTTTTAAGTTATCTCTTCAAATATAAATTGAATAAGGGACATGACAAGTTTTAGAGTTGAGTTTAATCTAATTAAAATAAATAAATAACTAGTCATAATAAACTTAGTTGAGTTATTATTTTAAAATGATTTAATTCAAATTAACCTAATTTTAATTGGATCAGGTCCAATTAATTAATAATTTAATTAATTAGAAAAAGTTTTTCAAGATTAAAAACAAGGAAAAATAAAAAAATTAAAAGAAAAAAAATTAATTCCACAACTGAATCGCCCTTCACACATGTACATATATGTAACGGTAAACTAATATTTTAAAATAATTACGTAGTATCTTTTAAAATTTTATTAAACATGTAGTACCAAAAACTAATATATAACTCATAAAGAAAATATAAAAATTCTTCTTTAAATTTTTCATTTATTTTAGTATTTGTAATAATGGCACACAATCTGTGTTGTATGTTTAATATCATGATTTATTAGAATCACAAGGTTAATTAATTTTTTAATTTTATTGTTTATTTATTTATTTATTTTTAATGTGATTCCATCATTAATAAAATGTTCACTAAAGTTTCTTAACTTAAAAATGGCAATAATGTGACCACTTTTTCCCTAGTTAGTAGCAGTAAAATTGTTAACGAAAAAACTATTAACAAGTTTAAATTAGGCACAATGCAATTTATAAAATTAACAATATTGTTTTTAACATATGGAGGGATTACATTGTTGTATTGTTAAAAAGTTTAGAAACTTGATTGAAAATTGAAAGAGTCATATAGTTACATTTTTAACACGGAGGAATTTGATTGATTTTTTTAACGGAGGAATCAAATCGAATAAAATAAATAAATAATAAGACCAAACGGTAATTGAGTATATGTGTATATATTATTTTAAAATTCAATTAAATTGAAAATACTATTAAAAGGGCAAAATGCTTATTAATGAGTAAAAACCATTTTTCTTCCAATAAGATATAGGAGGTGATAGGTCTGTAAATAATTCCGTTGATCACATTGGTGTTTTTACCATAATTCCTTATTAACTTTGTTAGTCATGTGAACAAAGTGTTAAGGTGTCATGTTTCTCATGGAACACAACTGTTGAAGTCAAAGAGTAACTCACAGTTTCATCATTATCTAGTGAAACCTCAATATTCACAAAACAACTTATTTTTTTTATTAATCCTTAGTCTGATTAAAGTCTACATCTAGAGATTTTATAAAATTATATGACACATGTTATGTTATGAGTAAACTCTCTTTATAAATAATATGATATTTAATAGAGGTATTTTTTTATTTTTATTTTTATATTTCTTATTCTTTATTGTCCAGAATCAACAATTTATATGTTATAAAATATAATTATAATCGAGTTTAGAAGATCAGAAAATAAGAGAAAATAAGGTAGAAATTTCAATTAAATTAAATTTTTATTTGTAATTATCCTTTAGATTCTCATAAAAAAAGTATGTTTTTATTTGGAATGCATTTAATTAAATATAATAAATATATTTTAACATAAATTTTAATAAAAAAAATGTATTTATATAGTCTGAGGAAAAAAATGTCAGCACGTGTTATGTAAAGATTCAGAAAGTTGTTAAGAAAGAATGAGAAAATTAAATAAGGAGGAAATTCTGCCTGGCTCTTGAAATCAACTCAATATTGAAGCATTTAACGTGTTCTAGCCACAATATATTAAAATAATAAAATAAATTTAAACAATAAAAATTGCACTGTATGAGTAAAAAATGTTTTAGTGACCTTAAGAAAACATTTATTGCAGATGATATAAATAATTGTAATCATTGCGAAAAATATTAACGTAAATAGGATTTGTCGTATACATTATGTATTACTAAATTAACAAATATTAATTAATATTTTTAAAAATAAGGAATAAATCGAAGAGTGACCTTTTTTACTTAAAAAGTCATGCATTAAAAAGTCATAGAAATCTTAAAAGCACAATAAAGCAAAACTACATTAAATAGAGAAATGCTAACCTCTAATACTCGTGAATGCATGTTATATGCATAATCAGAACTTGAAGTTTAGAATACAAAGACAAGAAACAAAATATCTTTTAGAAAAGTAAGCAATGTTTTTACCAAGATTTATCTGCAAGTAATAATTGATTCTGTTTTAAAAAACGAGTCTCGTGTTTAATTTAAAATAATAAGTACGTAATAATTGATCTTTGAGAATATCTTTATCTCTTTTAAAAAAAGACGTTTGTCCTCAAGTAAAAATTGACCGTGTTTTAACCAAGGAATCTCTTATTCAAGTACATTAAATGGCGAAATGTTTTGCCTGTAAGGATGTGCATCTTATCTTTTATGTGTTTAATAAGTTGAAGTTTAAGATGCGAGGACGAAATATATATATATATATATATATCTTCAAGAAAAGTAAACATCTCAAATGTTGAGATTAGCTTTTACGTGTCTAATAAACAACATCATTAATAATTTATGATGGTTTATGAAATACATTTTAATTTCTTATTTTAAAATATACAATTTAGATAATTTAATTTTATATCATTCAAGTAAATTACTCATTATTCTTTTGGAAGACAAGTGTATCGTCATCATATTTTAGTAATCAAATTTAATTTAATACACGTATATTCTCATCAAGTTTACTAAATCAAACAATTATATTATATCTAATAAATATAATAGTTAATATTGGGTAAGGAAAATATATGTTTATTTATACACAACGTATACAATAGTATCAATTAAATACTCATTAAATAGTTACAATTAGTTATATTATATGTATGTGATTTTATTTTTAATTTGACTAGTTTAAAGTGTGTTTTGCGAAAATAATAGTTAAATAAAGATTTGTTACCCCTAATGGAATGGAGAGATAGAAGAAACGTTGGATGTGAGGTAAAGTGAGTGTGGTTTTGTGGCTAATTGGGTGTGACTTAGATTTCATTTGATGTAATAATAATTGAAAGGTGGTTGCATGTCACAGTTGTCGGCACTTACCTTAGGCAAGGTCTTTAGCCTTTTGTTTTTGGTACATTCCCTTTTTCTTAAAGTACACACCACTAACCTCATAGCCTTTACAACTCAATATCAAAATCACAGCCAAATATTGTCAACTTTTTCTCATTGTATGAGAAGACTTTCTAGTTGCTTTTGTGCCTCTACCCTCCTTTTCCGAACACAAAATCTCCCTATTCATTACTTCTTTTCCACCCATTACCTCTCCTCTTATTCTAATCCTATCCACACCCACACCAATTTCAACGTTTACAAATTTTAATTAAATGCTTAACTCTATCTATCCAATCACCCACACACGTTTGCCACATTCCATTTCACAAAATAAACAAGTTTTTACCATCACTCACTCTACTCGACCACCACATATTGTTGGTAGAATAATATTGCTTCGACAACGTACTCTTTAACATTATTTTATATCCTATTTCTCATTTTATCACTTTTTTATTTTTCATTTCTCTCATTGTATACCACTAATCAAGTATTAGCCTATTTTATAAGTGATTATTAAATCTACGGGTGTATAGAAAGCTGTGGTATTTATTCTTGGAAATACATTGAATGTACAACCAAATCCCCACCACCCTTTCTACAATAGTTTTTTGGAACTTTTGATAGCGCAACAAAATAATTCAGACGTGGAAAGTAAATTCGTTTGTGGTTGGGTTCTGTTATAGCTTAAAAATGTCTTGTGATGTTTCTCAACATAAAATAGTATCCATCAACTCGAGTAAATATAATGAATAGACATTTACATTTCGATATTTCAGAAAAAAATGTACTTAGGATAAGTCCTGCAATTCTTTCTTTTCTGTTATTGTTATTATTATTATATAATATTTGTTAAGAACAACAAGACCGATGTAATTCTTTCTTTTCTTCGTTAAATATTATATACATGAATTAAAAAAAGGGTAAGGAAGTCTTCCTCACTAAGACATCCACTCTCTAGAGAAACGTTCATCTCTTAAAAAATATAAAAAAATAGATAGACATTATTTTTCAATAATTAAATATGAAAGTTCTATACAATGTTATGAGTTTATTAAAATTATTAGCGTGCCAAATAATTATTTACATAAACCACAATAAAAATATTATATTTAACAATTCAAATATTGATAAAATAACAATATCTTATATTTTAATTAGAATAATCAAAGAAGAAAATGCATTCTTATTATAATAAGATATTATAAGATAATTTTTGTTTCTCAGGAAGAAGAGAGAAATGAAGGAAAAAAAAACATATCCCACAAAAGATGTTGTTATTTTATTAAAAAGAATTAAAATGAACTAATTACTAAATTAATTTCAATAGTAAATATAAAATAGAATAAAAATTTTAAATTAAGAATAACTTCTTTTATTTTATTTTTTTAAAGTGACTGAATCTCTACTCTCCTAACAAATATCATTATGTTTATGAATTATTTAAATAAGTTCAAATAATGTAATAGTAAAGAATAATATCTTATAAATATGAAACCTATCTTTAAAAAAAATAAAAACAAGAATTATGTATAAAAGAAAAACTTTTTTCATCATTCATCAATTTCAGATTCTAATTGCATCTCGCAACAGCCAAGGAATCAAGAAATGATCAAAATCTTGATTATAACCTCGCAACAGCCAAGGAATCAAGAAACGATCAAAATCTTGATTACAGTAAGTTTATGTTTACACTAAGAATTCTTTGTTCTGTATTTTTTCTTAACTTTTGTCATCTATCTTGATAGAGACAATTAAAAAACTTATTCCTCTCAACTTAATTAGAGTCATACTAAAATTTGATTTTGTTTTGATAAATTTTTTGAGATTCCTATATTTTTTGAGATATTGAAGCGTGTCTTGGATCTTTTTGAAGAAAAACCTCAAGTAAGATAAACTAGTCTTAAAATTCTATTATAGTACACTAGATTAGAATACTTAAATGAGATGTGGTTTTAATTTAAAATATTCTCTAGTAGCGATAATGAAATTTTGTATATTTTGATGAAATGACTCATTTTATGTTAATCGAACTTGTGGGAACAGTGGGTGTTTGAATGCTTAGTAAATAACTATTATGTTGATGTGAAATGTATGCTTGCATGTTGTGATGTAATGGATTGAATGAGATATGTTGTTGTGAATGATAAAATCTGAGGCCATACATTTTGGATAATGTATGATTTGTGTTTGTTGTGTGTATTAAGTTTTGATATCTATGTTTTACCAGAGATCCTTAAGTTTTAAGTTTTACTGATGATCTAAGTCACATAGTGTAAAATATCAGGAGGTGGTGAGAAGCTAACGAGGGAGCTCATACACACTGAAATCTGCTGTAGACAATCAGTTTTGTGGTTCTCATGGATTGTTCTGATAATTTAAATATTGTGCATTGGGTTAAATGTTAGTCTCTGGTAATAACTAACTTAATAGAAGTTTTTCTGGAAGATGATGAGTTCATGTGTGGTGAAGGAACTTATGTGTGAAGTTTGTAATAATTGAGATTAGTGATTAATGCTGAAATTGCAAAAATTTGATATGAACTATTATTATACTTTCCAAATTTAGGTACTTTGACTTTATGATATAGTAATCATAGTTATTTTTACTAACTTCTTTACGTTGACATGTTTATATATTACTAGCTTATATACTTGAGTAGATAGTGAAACTAGAATTGAAGCATCTAAGAAGCATTAGAAATTCATGAAATTTAAGTACTCTAATTTAAGATTTTGACTTATATATATATTTTGAAGTGTTTATACCACAGAAAAATATTAATTTTGTATATAAATAGACATGATGTCACTATTGTATAAAGGGTTGGTGCGTGTGTGCATCATGTGTTTGTGTATGCGCATGGGTAAGTGAGTGTATGGATGCTGCCGCATAAACTAATTAGCTTATGCATTACACTCATTCTTTTTCCCAGTGATTTAAAAAAAAAATTAATCTTTGAATCAGTCAAATGTTGAAATTCATCCCTCAGTATCACAATTTAATATCAAAATAGTTTGTAGTTTAGTGTAAAATTAGTAACTGAATGTATGAAGTGTTGCTAATTTAATAATTAAAAGAAAAAAAATTAGGTTTTAAATGTATAAAAGTCGTATTTATTAGTGAATATTATTAGAGTTTAACACTAAAATAACCTAATTTGGTATCGAATTGACCTTTAAAATTACAACAAAACATAATAATATCACTTTATTTTTTTTTTCTTTCAAAAAGTAAATTAAGAATATCTCATAGATTAAAGAATTTAGTAGGTCATTTTTCTAGAAAACTAGTGTAACGAAAGAGATGCTTTGAACATTTGCAACATAGTAACTCAAACTCGGCTTATGTAGATGTTTGGTTTAGTTGAAGTCCTTCACTTCAAGCATACAGAGGCAACTTAAGGATGATGCTTGATTTTATGCTCCTTTTCTTAATTATTTACAACTTATATGTTTAATGACAATAGTTTAAATTTGAAAATGGCTTTTCGAAAAAGGCAAATTACTTCCAATATAAAAATTTGTTGTTTGCAATGATTGGTAACAATTCTTATTATTAGTTTCTAAAGAGTAATGCAACAATGAATATAAATTGAAGGAGTCTTGTTCAGAAATGAACCTGAAGCTTATGATAAAAAAAGAAGCAGAATTGATATAAGCTTACTACTCTTGAGCATTGTGATGATAAGTTTGGCACCTGTGACAATTGGTTTAGAACAAGGAGAGGTTGAAGGGAGGAGCCGAAGATCTCTCTCTCTCTCTCTCCTCATCCATTGCATGATTCAAATTTGTCATTAGGTAATAGTCCTACCCTTACCATTATTCCCTACAAGTCCCATCATCAGATTACCAACCTTTCCCATGCCATGTGCACCCAGGTGTTCACCAACATCCCAGCTGGCTCCCCAACCATGTCAGGGTGTAAAGTCCCACCCCCACCCAAAACAAATCTTAAAACTATATCACGATGCACATCAACTTTCCCTATATATCTAAATAGTAAAAGGACTCCATTATTCAAAACTAAACCAGACACAAATGTGACATCTTTTAAATTAGAGGTCCCTCGTTAAGCTTCTTCCCCCTTCTTTCTCAACTCATAAAAAAAATCCCTTCATCACTTTATCACTTCATCACTTGGATATTGGACATTACACTGTACGTATTCATTCCTTCTTCTTTCGGGGAACAAACAAACAAGTCTTCAACAACATTATTATTATCACCGCTATATATCACTTCACCTTCTCTTCTTCCTCTTCCTCCTTGCAATTGTCCTCAATTTCTGACTCCTCCTTAGGACTCTCGCTGTCCAAAGCCCTTTTCTCTTGCTCCTCCTCTTCTTCCTCGTCAACCCCATTTTCCCCTCTCATCAGAACCCCACTTTTCTCCTTCATTTCCGCTCTCACCTTCAACGTCTCCAACAATTCCTCCACCGCCTTCTCCTTCTTGCGCCTGTTCTTGATCAATACCTCGCTGATATCCGCCGGAGTCATACGCGCCACGTCCACAACCTCCTCCAGCTGCTTCAAAATCGACTCCTCCAACTCACACTCTTCACACCCCAAGTAGTTTTTCAGCAGAATCTTTAACGCCGGGAACGAACAGTAACTCATGAAAATATGCATATCCATTCTCCCACTCCGTAACAGAGCAGGGTCCAGCTTCTCAATGTGGTTGGTGGTAAACACGAAAATTCTCTCACTCCCGCAACAAGACCACAACCCATCGGTGAAATTCAACAACCCAGACAGAGTAATTGTGTTCCCACCTTCCTCACCGCACGCACCGCCACCACCTCGTAACTCCGAATCATAGTAACTCCTCGAAGCAGAAACCGAAGTGTTACCGTTGTTGTTTCTGTTGGTGAGGTTGATAGAGCAATCAATGTCTTCAATCACTATGATGGACTTGGAGCTGGTTTTCATTAGAAGCTTCCGGAGCTCGGAGTTGTTATGCACCTCAGTTAACTCCAAATCATAGATATCATAGCCGAGATAATTGGCCATAGCAGCAATCATGCTAGATTTACCAGTCCCGGGAGGGCCATAGAGAAGGTAACCCCTCTTCCAAGCCCTTCCGGTTTTATGGTAGAAAGATTGTCCATTGGCGAAGTCCTGAAGATCCTCCATGATCTCTTTCTTCTTCTGAGGGTCCATGGCCAATGTGTCAAAGGTGCTGGGGTGCTTGAAGGGCACAGATTCCCAAGGGTGGCCCCGGGAGTCCAAGGAGCCACCCCTGGAATTGGTGTACAAAAGACGATCCTGGTTCTTCCTTCTGATATCGCTGGCTTTCTCCATAATGTAATCGAGGTAGGAATTGAGGACCAAGGCCTTGTCTTTCTTCTTGATCCGGAGCGTGAAGCCACGCTTCTCGTCGGGGAGTGGGCGCCAGGAGAAGGTCTGGGCCTGCCTCTGCGTCACCACGTGCTCCCAGAGGACGTTCACGCCGTTGAAGGTGTCCACGATGCTGTCATTGTTGGCGAGCCCGAAGGTGAAGCCGCTCGAGTTGACGGCGCGTGTGAGGCTGAGCCGGTTCCCGGTGATGGAGACGGAGGAGCTGAGGTAGAGCTGCACGGCGTTGTAGAGCTCGTTGGTGTTGACGCCGTCGATCTCCGTTATGTCGAAGTAGCAGTAGGAGGAGAAGCAGTGGAAGATCCGATTGAAGAGCTTGACGGAAGCGAAACGGAGTTCCGGGGGGAACACTGCTTGGAGGATGGTTTGACAGAACGCAAACACACCCAGAAGTGACGCTAGGGAGGTCCAATACTCTCTCATTTTTTTTCCCCCTTCTAACAGATGAGGAGGAGATATGTTGAAAGGTTGTAATTTTATGAAAGTGGTGTTGGTGTATATATAGAGAGAGTGAAAGGGGGAGAAGAGAGAAGAAAGGGAATAAAAGGGTGGTTTGAAATGTAATGTGATGTGAAGAGGGTGCGTGGGCCAAGGGAAGGGATTTAAGTACAGAGGAGAGAGAGTGAAAGAAACAAAAAGGGTTTTGGAATTTTGGGGTGTGAAGAAATCAGAAATCAGAGATGGGGCCTAATCCATTGGGTTGGGAGGTGGACTTGGAGAGGCAGTGTTCAGTGTTTACGCTACACTACACGCCTTTTGAAAGGATTCTTTTTTCCCTTTACACTAATGAGGAAATTTTATTTTTGAACTTTGGTGCTGCCACAGATGGATGGATGGATGGCTGACCATTGTTCTGAAATGCTATCAGAATGCCCCCTTTCCATATCTTTCTTTGCAATTGGACAAGCAACTATGTTGGAAAGGGAAGGATTTACAGCTGGTTGCACCCATGTCAACAACCACTATGGGTTAAAAAAACTTCACATAATTAGCAACACCAGAAGAGGCGATTGTTGTTCCTATTATCATTATTATTCTTATTATTATTTCAAAACACTTGCTCTTACCCACGTACCTGAATCCTGATGCTGATAGGGATATGTCATATGTGCATGTGAGTTTTTGCAGGAATTAATTAGTAGTAAAACCGAGAAGATCATGTACCATTGGATTTGGGGTATACTGTCCGTTTTAATTATTGTATTGCACTCCCACATTGAAAGTCTGAAACTTTATTTCATTGGCTTCAACCCATTAATATGTGTGAATTAGTAGTAGTAGATAGACACAGATTAAAAAGAATAGAATTGATTGAAATTTGGAAGCTAATCTGACCCCACCACCAAACTCTTTCCCACATGTAAACACAATTATCTAACTAATTCTTCTTTTCTCTCTGAAACACTTCTTTGTTTTGGAGTATTATCTTTTGTTTCAGATTTTTCTGACTACAAATTAATGTGGTTGCTTGTCAGTTGAGAAAAGATTGAGGAAGTAGTTAATTGAGGGAATCAATATGGAAGGATTCGGTGGCCACCTCTCTTACAATAGGATTGGAAGCCATTTGGGGAGCATAAAACTAGGGTTTGTTTAATCTCAGCTTATTACAAGTGTCCAATTCACAATGGGTCCAACCTGCCAACCTTATGAACAGTTTGCTCATACTAGTAAAACACTTCTTTCCCTTTTCTCTCAGTACTCCCTCTCTATAAAAATACGACAAAACAAACAACCATAATTTGTATCCAAATGTTTGTTTTCATAAAAAGATGTAGTGGAAAGGATGCTGATTGGTCATTTTTTTAAAAAAAAGTGTCATATATTCCATCGAATGTTGTAGATGTATAAACGCTCTTGGTTTAAACGTAGACACAGATTGCTTCCCGCCAAGAAGGATCCTAATAGATGCCACCCTCAAAAAATAGAGTCACTGACACTGTACATGATTTATAAAAATTTTGTTTCGAATGATCATTTATAGAAAAATAAATTGATTTTACTATTTTACTAACAAGTTGTCTATTTTTAATTCATTTACCTAAGATAATTTTTGTCAGTTTCACAGATATTTGTTTTTAATAAAATTATCTAAGTTTCTATTATTAAATGCGAATGATTAATGTCAATTATCTGAGCTTTTAAAAAGATAGTTAATAATATTTGCTACATTAAATATAACTTAAATTTCAATGTTATAATATGATGATACATCTTTAAAAAAGTACAAAGTAAAACAGTATCTTGTATAATGAAGCTTTCTGTCTAGATTATCTAGGAGTATCTACCATGGTCTGAAAGTTAATGTTGGAAAGACTATTTGGGTATTGTTCACAGAGGCGACAATTCAGGAGGGACCAGGTGAATGAGAATTTGTACAGATGATTATTGGAGTAAAATTAAGAGGCAAATTTTTTGCACAACCAAAGCTTCATTTGTTGTTTGGGACTGGCTTAAGGTTGTGAATTATTCTTTTATGCATATGATTTGTTAAATTGTATGTGAAATTTGGTACTACTGGAACCAATGACTATTTAGAGGGAAGAGAGAAAAAAAAAAAAAAAACAACAAAATCCAGATGTGCTTGGCGGAGATATGATCCATGTTATCCATGTGCTGGTGCTTGGTGTAGTTGTCATAAAGGAGAATGAATGTGTTCTGGCTGCGGAACAAACTTTACTCTAATTCTTTATGATTCGGGTAGGGTCTAAGTCTTGTTTTAATTAAAAACAACAAACAAAAGTAAGTAAGAAGAGAAAAAAAATAGTAAAAGATATGTCAAGTAATATGATGTGATAAAAGTAAAAAAATAAAATTATTACAGAGAAAATACTAAACTGATACAGACAAGTACTGTTTATCATTCATGAAACTGATTTAAAAAATAATTTGTGAATGATTAACTGGGGGAACCTGAAAAAAAAAAAGAATATAGAACCAAAATCATGGTTTTCATTTGAAACAGTGTACTTTAAAGCAATGGTATTTTATTAAAATTCTGCATTCATTGAGAAGTAATAATATGGATAAAAAGGTGTAGAAGATATGACAGGAGTGAGGGCAAAAAGGAGTTGATTTGAATTGATAATGAAGAGAGATGGCTGTTTTGTTTTTAGTTCGATGGGGTATGTAGAACAATCGAGTATACTTATTAATTCTCTAAATCAATAGTACTTTTGTTCTTTATTATCTTAATTTATATGCTTATCCTAAAAAGTGCAAAAATCCACAATGCACTTCATTAAAAAATGGAATTTAATTCAAACTATATGTATACATCCCTTGATAACGATGAGAGAAATAGAAGAGAAGAACGAGAGAAAAAAAAAATTGTTTGATAGGAAAATAAGTGTAATTTGATCTGCATTGATAATATTAATTATTTTATTATTATTAATTAAAATAATTTTTATATAAATTGTGAATAATAATTAATTAGTTGTAGATATGGTTGGAGATTTTATATCGTGAGACCTCTCAATAGTTTATGATGAGTATAAATCTCACCTTACAAACCAGTTTTATAAGGTTAAATTAGAAGTCAATTTCTTTATATAGTATATCCTAGCAAGATTGTTGGGCTTATCGGGTCATATGCTCTGGACTGTTATTAGACTATTCTTATATATAAATTTCACACTCTAGTTAAAAATCTGTTAGATGCTATCTTCATTAAATAAATTGCATATATTATCTTATTTTTATCTTTTTCTCTATAAGTCACATTCAAATTATTAAAACCTATAATACCATAACCACTACTTATGTTTTAGATGTTTGATTGATCAAATTTCATATCTGGTCAAATAAATGCAGTTTAATGTAGTACTAATAGAAAGTGACTCCAAGGACCTAGTTCCTGTCAAAGGATTAAACACACAAAGAGAAAAGGAGGCTTCTTGAAATATTTACTAAAATAAAATTCAACTACCAACAAGGAATTAGATTTCCTTATCTAAATTAAATTACCCTTTGGAGTCAGCTTATCACAGGATACAAAAATTCATGCTCAACTTATTGAACCCAAATTCACATACATCATTCATTTCATCCCATTAACAACTAGTAACTCACTCCATTAAGCTTGAACATGGACATCAAATTCATTCATATTAACTGAAACATTAAACATGAACCAGTAAAAGCATTAACCACAAAAATAAAATGATGAGGAGTTAAGAGACTAAGAGAGCACAACCTAAAAGCTTCATTGCAATCTGAATCAAAAGGATAATCTTATAAATTAGCATTTCATTAAATTCGAATAAAGCAAATGAAGATTAAACACGGAATTATAATAAAAAACGAAATTGAATTTAAAAAAAACGAAATTGAATTGAAACAAGAACAATACGTAATTGCAGAGAAAAGAAAATAAATACATAACCAATTTTACCATAGAGAGAAAACAACCTCAATCCCAAAAGCAGAGAATAAAAAATTGTATGCTTCCCTGTTCGCCTACTTTATAACAGGCAGCTAGACCTAAGTAAGTGCTTAACACTAAATTTAATAGGCCAAAATTTGTTTAATTTTGGTCCAACGAATAAAAACTGAAAATAAAAATTAAAAATTAAAAATAAAAACTTATAATGTGACAACTCCTCTTCAATTTCATAATTAATTTCCAAACCCAATAAAATTCCAAAGTGGTCCTGAAAAATAAAATTACGAATTTCTGGTAAATGAAGCCAAATTGAGAAAATAATAGGCAGTTAAATACAAATAACTAATAAAAATAGGTATATAAAGACAAGTAAATAGGAAAAAATAATGACTCATCATTTATGTTATGGTGTTATGTTACAAATTTGGTTAATTTGATCATCTATGTTTTTAATACAAATATATAAATCTCATCTAGGAATTATATAATAAGGTAAAATTTTATCTATTTCATCAAGTATCAATGATAACTTGATGATAAAATCTCAATCTAACTCTAATATTCTAATTTACTATTTATATTTTACATCATCAAGTCATTGAATCTACACAACATACTATATCATATTAGTTCAATAATGACACTTTGGTTATTAATCAAACATCACACCATATTTTATCATCATGCATGGTTTATTAAATAAATATTCATTTTACCTTTTACGCATCCACCATACTTTGTGATTCTCCTTATGTACTTCCAATCCAATTTACATCATGAATATAAACAATATAAAATTTAACTTTAAATATATCTTTTGAATACATATAACTTAAGTAACAATACTAACATTTGAGGGCCAAGACATATCTCTTGAGTATGATCTCACCACTTTAATGGTATATTAATGGAGAAGAGATAATTTATTTAGTATATTTCTCACTTGAGTGTCTAAGAAACATTTGAATATCTTAACTTTCAATAAAAAAGTAATCAATATTGACTATCTTTTGTTCCAATGTTACATCTCACTTGAGTGATATGGTCTCTTACATCAAACCACTAATTTTCAAAATTGGTCTCAAACTTATAACTTTTTATTGTTTAAGTAACCACTTGATCCTTGAGTGATGAGATTTTTATGAGATAATTATTTCAGCATTTCTCTCTATCAAACTTCAAGTCATAGTTTGAACAATGGATGTTGTTGTAATACAAAGATAATATGAAAAAATATTACATAAGAGATATAAAGACAAGATGATTTTTAGAAACAAATAACTAAATAATTAAAGTTATGATTTATATTTTTAAAATACATATTGGAACCATTTCCTTGGAATAAATAACTAAATAATTAAAGTTATAATTCTTGAAAATATAATGTGTTATGCAAAAATCATGGTCATAATTGAATAAAAAATTATTTCTCATTTGATCATGTCAAAGGTTAAATCAATAATTTTACAATTATGTTTGGATAATTTTTTTGAAAAAAAAACAGTAAAATAAATAAATAATTTTTTATTAGTTAAAAATAGTTTATATATAAGTTAAGAATTGGAAGCAATTACATGAGATAAATTATACGAACCTTAGTTTATTATGCTATTATCTGAAAGAGAAAAGTATGTCTATTTTATTATTGGAATTTTGTTTTATAGTTTATGTGTCATATAAATCTATCCTAATTTCCTAGTTGAAAAGAGATGACCTTTTGGAAAACTTCATAACAAAAAGAATTTTAGTTGTCAAACTTTTATCATGGATGCCAAGTTTTACTCACTACTTATTTACAATATTAATGAACTAATAATAAACTTTCCTTCTAGTTTTTGACTGAAGTAGTAAATATTTGTCATGTCGAGAGAATTTAAAGAAGTGTGTATATGAAAAAATGTTACTAAAACTATTAGGATCTTAAATTAACCCCGATCATATTAGTATAATTTTCATTTGTGTGTATTTAAATGGCAATTGAATATGAAAAAAAAAAGTTAATAATGAATAGAATGACAATGTTCTAAGCAAGGTATAAAAGAAAAAAAAATTAGTAATATATTATCGCATAAACTCTTTATTCTTAATCTAAATTTACTAGAAATTACAAAATTACAAAGTATTGATAAAAGCAATGACAAATAAAGTTGTTGTATTCAAATGAAGTTGTATAATACTAAGTTACTTTATAATTATATTTATTCAATTATTAAAAATGTATACAATTAATAAAAGAGTGAACACAAATATTAAAATTGATTATAAGTTGTAATTGAACACGAAGAAACCCATCTCTCATGTATTTGTCTTATTCACTAAGTTTTACTTTTTTGTCATGTTATTGTATAGAGAGATGTCAATGATTTCTCATTAATGAAATGCCAAGTTCTGTTATTAAATATGAACTCCTTAAATATTTAGTAAATAATCTTAAATATTTAGTAAATTATTTTACATTAAGATGGATAATATAAAACATAGAATGACTAAAATACCATTTATAATAATAAACTCATTGGTTGGAATTAATCCAATTTAAGATATAAAAGAATTTTAAACTCACTTTGAAATATTATTATTATTATTATTATTATTATTATTATTATTATTATTATTATTATTATTATTATGTTACCACCGTACATGTCAATTACTTTACTACATGTGACAACATACAACAAGAAATATATTATTAGTTTATGATAGAGTGATTCACCAATCTAGTCTCTAAAATTATAAAAAAAAAATTAAATTGGTTCATAAAATTAATAATTCCTAAAATTATATATTATTAATGATTCCAGTCCTTGAACCCACAGATAAATTACTAAATTGATATTAAATATTATTATTTAAAATTATCTATTTTTTATAATTAATTTATGTGCAATATATTTGTTTAAAATTCAAAATGTTTATAACTAAAATGACAATATTATATACAATTTAGCTAACAAACAATTTAATTTAATATAAAAAGATAATTTAATATAACTTATAAGCTTTTTACAAGTTTAACAACTACATTGATATAGATAATTTTAGTATAATTTTATCATTCATTAATGTGGAAATTGATTTAGCCATCCATTACAAATTCAGATATTAAATGGATAATTTACTTTGTGATTCTAATTAAGACTTATAATATTACAAATATAAACATGTACTTTTATATATTTTTTAGTAAAAAATTATTATAAAAAATATTTGCCTTTTCATTCATACAATAAGTATATTAATATAATGTGTTTCTAATTTTACTTGGTTAATTAATATCTTTAACTGAATAAATTGAAACAATAGTTATTTATATATGTTAATTATCATGATTATATATAATTTAATTTGGAAAGTTTTATAAACATAAGAAAATAGTATAAAAATATTAATACACATTCAAAATAATAGAAATTGAAAGATACATACTTGCAAGTCATAAAGGGAGCAATTGAAATAAAAATTTTAAATTTGTTTTATTTTTAAAGTCATTTTTATGGTTAAAAGGTATTTCAATTTGCTAATTAAATACTGCTTAAAAAGTTGATTGCTCTTTGAAGAACACTAATCTCTTGATTAAGGATCAAACTAAGGATCAATCATAGAATGAGTTGTCTAATTTTGTTTTGGTTTTGCATATAGAAGTGAAGTGACTGGTCTGGTCTGATTCCATGATTTCCATATTTGGGTTAATATTTATTACCACTACATATTTGGGATTATGGTTACAATCTTAATTTTAATATCTGAGTGGTAAAAAAAAAAAAAAAAAATTCTTTACAATGACCTTGTAAGAGTATCTTATATCAATGTAAGTGGGTAAAGTTAAAAGGGTGAGCCATTACGTAAAGCAAACTCTGTGTTGTGTGTGACAGACACAGGGACAGAGGTCTTATTGTAGTACGAAAAGCAGAGAGATGGTTACAGTACAGAGGGCACAGTGATGCAGTCATGAGTGCCTGCGTCTCATCACTTCTGTACACCGTACAATATGTTCATTCCTATGCAAAATCAAACAGTTTTATCATTAATACCATTTTTCTAATCCAACCTCTACCCCTTTTTTCTTATCAATTCTAGTAATTTCTTTTTCTCATAAGTTTGATGATAAAAGAAATTACTTATAACAACGGTTAGTGGTCAGTGGTCACTGTTTGCTATTAACCCTTTTTTATGAAAAACAAAAAAATGTTTTAATTGTGTAAAACTGTAATACTTTTGCTTGGACTGTAGTGAAAATGAAGAGATGAATGGAAATAAAGTCCAAGGAAAGTTGATTAATTTGAATTGTGGGAAGGATATTGAAAAGAAAATGAGAAGAAATTGTATAATTGATGTAAGAAAATAATTGTTTGGTATATAATATATTTAAAAAATATTTTATAGAGATTTAATATAAAAAATATTTTTAAAAAATATAAAATAGAGTTTAAATAAATTTTAAATTAAAATAAAAAGTATTATAAAATTTTAATAGTTAAAAGATATTTTAAAATAAATTAATTTAAAAATAGTAAAATTTCAATGAGTGAAATTTATTTTATTTATTATTTAAATATTTTATTATAATTGAAACACAAATAATAATAAAATATTTATTAACATAATTGATTAGATAAATTTAAGTAATTGATTATGTTAATAAATATTTTCTTATTATTTATATACATTGGATTAGATGGGAGTTATCTAATAAGAAATGGTTAGTTTAAATAGAGAATATTAATTAAGTTTTCATAGGGATGACATGACAGACTGGCCACCAGCCCTAATGGAGTGTGAGTTAAACATTTACATTTGGGATCACATAAGTACGAGTAGTTATATTATTTTATCTACAACAATCTATAAACTGGTTTTGGTTTCTATGTTTTTTGTTTTTTTATTTATCTTATAATTGTAAAATTATTCTTAAAAAATAACTACAATATTCTCTAATTTTAAATTTTTAAATAATTTCTTATATTGATATAATATTGTAAGAAAGAAATTTAAATTCGAGACTTTTTTTTATCAAACACAACATCACCTTTATTTATGATGACACTGAGATAGTTAAATTGTGAAAAACTTTTTTGTTTGTATGATAATACACTTTATTTGTCTTGTGTACCTGTATAGGATTTTAAAATTTCTGATATTTAGTGCTTTCAAAATGTTTTTTTATTTTATAAAAAAATAGATTATACAAAAAACTTCTCATATTTATATCTCTACACTTTTACATATCCTATACAAAGTTCAAGTTTTAAAAGTGAAACTAGACAAACTCTTGCTATTTAAATGATAAAGTAAAACCAACATTTTTAAAGAAAATTGTAAATTCTGAACTTAAAATAAAAACAAAATTTATCTTTTTTAAAATTAATTTCATTTATCACAATTTTTTTAAAAAGAAGTAATAAACTTACCTTATTTGCAGCATAATATTCTTAGCTGCAAATATAATTTATACGGAAAGTTAAGTTAATAGATGCATAATAAAATAATGTCTAAACAAAATTGTTTCTTAAATATTCAAAATTGATATTTATTTTTATCTTCTTATTTTATGGGTGAGGGTGGAAAGGAAAAGGAAAGAAGAGAAAAAGATGAGAAAGTTAGAACATAAAACTCTTTTAAAAATCTTACATTAATTATAAATAAGATCAATTTACTTGTTTTACTGGCATAAAAAACTATTCTAGTAAATAAATTGTATAAGTCTATTGTATTACTACTATCAAATATCATAGTGGATAATGGAAATTTGGATATATTGTGTCCCTCGTTGAATTTTTTCAATACGATATTTTTAGTGTAAAAAAATATATTAAAAATTGATTTTGTAATTATAAATTTTAGAAATTCTATATAGACTAAAAATAAGATTTTTTTAATAATTTATAATTGAGTGTAAAGTTTTATAAGATGATTAAACTCACTTTATAGTAAAAAAACTATAATCGGATTACAATATTTTCAATAATGCATAACTTACAGGGAGTGACAGGAAAATATAATCCAAAATTGAAGTGATATAATAAGGCACTCCTACTTGTAACTTTTTTTATAAAAAATTAAGTTTTTTCAACCTTCTTTAAACGTGTTAATATACACACATTTCAAAATTGACTAAACGCAACACTCTTTTTCTTCAAAAAATAAGTTTCATGCCTTTCATTTTTCATGGCCTTCCATTATTGACGAATATTAAGACAGGATAAGATTATAAGAATAAATTACTTTCAGTTTCTTCCTTTTATTTTATTTTATTTTTAGGGAAGAATAGCCACCAAGAAATTGTAGCAACCTTCCATTTTCTCATACTTTAGAGATGCTTTATTATTTCTTTCCACTAATATCATTCGAAAGCAATCTCGTATCGAATGGCGATGAATCACTTGCTTATTATATTTGATCAAAGTTTTAATTTAGAAACAAACAGAAAATAAAAAGGAATAAATTTCTGTAGGGAATTTCAACTTCATTATCATTCTCACTCTTTGAAATTGACCGTTTCAAATATTTTTTCTCCCAAACAATCATACACTTGCGTTCAAAATAACTTTTCCTTGTTTTAAAGACGAAAGCAAAACAAAGAAATTTTAATGCACCACTCTGGGGACTGTTGCCAGAAACAAATTTCAAATTACCATTTTTTTTTAATCTGGTGTTGCTTCTACATTTGAATAATTACGTTAAATTCTAGTTAAATTTTTCATTTTTCAGCCCCTTTAAGATTCAAAGTGAACTTGCTAATTTTTTCTCTCTATATTCCACTTGACAGAACAAGAACAAGTTAATTTGATAACATCCATGTTCCATTTGTTGCGAAGAAAATAAGGATTAGAATCCGTTGAAATTGGGTCATATCAAAATGCGTATATCTACTCACTTAGCTAGCTAGGCCGAGCAAGTGAAATGATGATACTTTAAGAAGAATGCATAGAATATGCCAACTAAATATTTATCATTTGACCCTACATACCAACTTATACATAGGATATAAAGCTTATCATAGATAGAAATTGGATTTATTTATAATAGCGTGTTGAAATTGCATCCACGACCATGCATAGAGACCAATCTGAATAAACATTAACCCACTAAATCTATTCACAGTGATGTACCACAAAGATGAAAACTACTCTGAAAGGAAATTTGGTGGCTCTAGCTACACAATGATTTGGTGGACCTGCACACTTTTTTGTGTGAAAGTTGCAATGAAAAGTGAAAAGAGTAAATATTTGTAGCAAGTAGTGTAGAGAAACGCCGCCACCAATCTACATATAGGGAAACAATGAATGCTCCAATGTCTCAATCTTAACCTACTAATCTTAATTATTTAAGCTTTTGTGAGCTTTTTGGGTTACGAGATTCCAACATGTATATGATTGATGTCGGATTAAGCAACATGAAGCATGTAACGAAGTGTTCACCTGTTCACTTGGGGAATGCCAGCTGCAACTCATGGCTAATAGAGTAACATTATTTGGCACAGTTACTTAAATAGATATGTATGTTCATGTGTCTTATGTTCATTCTTTCTGGTTAATCAATAATTCAAACGCAGTGTGGATAAGATCAATGTACTCTTCGTGGAGGCTGCCGTCATCAATTTTAGGTAAACTAAAAAAAACAACTCATTTTAAAATATGCAAGTAAAATTGGGGGTCGACTTTAAAAAGTTGATAGCTAATAGAGATAAACCATTGTACTTTCAATATCAGTTTTTTATTAATAAGAAAAAAAAATTCGATTGTTTTCCTCGTGTAAATCGATCAGGATCTCAGATGTTAGCAGTTTGCTTAAAAACGTCACAAAATATCACTTTGGTGGGTGTAAGGTCTCCTTCTCACCTCAAATTTAATCAAAATTTCAATCTAACTAGATTGAGTCAAGTTTATTTTATTTTATTTAGTAAACTAAATCAATTTAATTAAATTATTAAGTTAAGTAATCAAAAAATATTTATTTATTCAAAATATCTTTAATATTTGTTCATAACTATAAGGTAATGAAAATGTTTATAATACATACAAATAAATAATATCCATTTAATAAAGTTATTGGATAAATAATACTTTTAATTGAGTTAGGTTAATTAGTTTGACTAGAATCCTCTTATGCTTCTATTACCCCTATTTGTTGTATGTGGCGATGCCTGTTGCTCCTGATGGAAATGCGGTTAGTTTTCAATGATTTAAAAAGAAATATGAGTGATGGAAGAGAGGTGTTACCTCTATTGAAGTATGAGATTTTAGAAGAAACGCACCTCTCCACATGAGAGAAAAGAAATTAATATATATATATATATATTTGAAATATAACTTTTTTCACTTATTAAAAATTTTAATTTAATTTAAAATTTATTTTAATTATAAAGTGTGTTTTCTAGAATAATTTTTTTAAAATAAACTTTCCAAAACACATGAAATATGTTTTAAAAAAAATTATAAAACAAAATTTGTTTCGTAATGTGTTACAATCCTCCCTCTAATCTTGTTCTATATCGATGATGATAATGACATGACAGCAACAATGATATGGCATAATAAGGGAAATGCAGACAAAGAACAAACACAGCGAGGAAGAGGAGAATGAGAGAAAGAAAAATGCAAAATCCATAAGAACAATTTCATCATTTCACCCAAATGAATGGGTGCAGGTTAAAAAAATGTGGGGTGCAGGAAGCAAAAGAATTCTCGTTTCTGCAACCGGAAACGAAGAATTACTCGTCATGCTCTACTAAGTGATAAAAAAATTATGTTGACAATTATACTCATGCGTGCGGTACATGCAACACAAATATTAAATTGAAAACACTACGCAAAGTTGGAAAAACCTTCCTTCAGATCCTGGCTTACATTTCAAACATCTTTTTTTAAGTGGCTGAATCAAAGAACAAGTGTTGATAAGTGATAAACCAAAATATTATTTAAAAAAAAAATTATTAAAATGTGAGATGACTATGTTTATGAAGGCAGAACATATTTTGTTTAGTTGTCCGCATGTCGCTAAACAAAATAAAAGGGCATACCACCTTTATCCTCATCAACCAAATTTTTCGTTTTCATAATTTAAAATAAGCCCTTCATAAGGATTGGTTTTAGTGTGCGGTATTTTGATAACTATTATCATAATTAATTTTTTAATTGTATTCATTCTATTGTTATCATAAAAAAAAAACGCGCAAACTGGTTTATATAACATAACACGCATCTTTTCTGTTAACAGAAACCACTTTTCATTTCTTACTGATAAATCAAGGAGTTCAAGGAAATATTAAAAATAGGTATTTCGGGTATAATTGCATTAGACCTAACATAAAGTTGAACGTGATTCATCTAAAATAAAATAATTCATTTGATCAATTTCTTTCTATTTGGTCCTCCATCCAATTAGTATTCACATTCACATTAAATAATACACAATAGAAAGCGAAAACAATAGTTATGCAACAAGCTTTATCCCACCATATACTTTCCACGTAATATTATACAACTGTTTGTCTTCAAATATATCTAACCAAATTTCAAACAGAAAAGAGGAAGGGCGGAAAAGAATTAAAAAGAAAAGGTTGATCTTAAACAAAAATTCCTATTCAGAAGCAGATTCCAGGTGGTTATCGGAATAAAGAAATCAGAAGCATTGATGCGTTTAGTCAATGGCAATGATGAGAAAACCAACAGATACATACATGAGAAAAACTGGGTAGAGTGCAAGAGCTTTTCTCCTTGGGTTCACGGCAGAACTCATGAAAGGATACGCAGCCCAAGAGCTCCAAGCCAATGTCACACATACCACAACCACTTTCACTATCACATTGTCCTTCAACATACAAATTAATGCACCAACATCCAGAGGAAACAAGCAATAACCCAACAGACTCAGACTCTGAAAGAAAATAATGTGTCCACCCTGAAATTTTGAAGACATGAAGACAAAGTCAAACGTTTGTCTCTATTCATCATATTATACTTTCGAGAATGGCCAGATTCACCACCCTTCAACATAACACAATTGACACTCAAAATATGACCACATGAAGACAGAGAAAAAGGCAATTACCAGAAGAAGTACATTCAATGTCAAAATTACAGCGCCGGCCGCAAGTAAAGCAAACGCAACAGCAAAAACCTCAGACTGAGACACAATCAAATAGAAAGATGTTAGAAAAAATACGACTAACATTGACCAGATTCACTTAATTATACAACACAAACTACAAAATCGAGTGCTCAAGGTTTCCACCTAGTGTGGTTTGAGGGACCGTAGATGTACACAATCTTACCTCAAAGGCTATTCTACGTTTCAAACCCATAATAATAACCTCTAGGTCACAAACTTACCGTTGTACCAAGACTCTCATCAATGCAAACTACAAAGCAGGCAAAAAAAATAGAGTATATACACTAGAGAGGCACAAAAGTTAGCACGTAGTACAAAAGAACCGAGTAGTGGAAGAAGAAATTTGAACCCCCGACACAAGATTAACTAAATCCAGCCATAAAATGTAATTTACAACTATTCGTTCCATGGACTAATCACTACATCATCAGCCAGCATGTAGTGGCTAACTCTGAAAACACTAAAGTATGATGCGAGATGAACACTATTAAATATTCTAATAAATCTAAATAATTCTTACTACATAAATAATTCATACAAATAAATACTCATTGCAAAAACAAAGCATATAAATTTATTGAAATATAATGTCACAGTTTACACACAATCACCATCAACAAAGGATGAAATAATAATGAAGCCAATAAACTGAAAGATGATGGTGAAATTAATATAAAAAGAACATTACAAATTAGATAAAAGAAATTGGAATGTGAAATCTAATTGTGCGAAAGAATAGAGGTCAAAACAAAAGAAACTTTGTGAAACTAACAGAAAAAGAACATAACAAATTAGATAAAAAAAAGTAGAATGTGAAGTCTAAAAGGGAGAAGAAAGAATGTGACTAGTTAAAGATAGTCCAATTATGTATGAAGGAATAGAGGTCAATATAGAAGTAACTTTTGAGATATATTTTACCCAAAAAAGCCCAAACAGTGCTTTTCCAGTAAAAATGGGGTTTTGAAGCCTATATCATAACAGTGCCGTTATAGAACACAGAGAAAAAAAAAGCCCCTGCTTTGGTCAGTATTGAAACTGCTCCACTAGTTGAATTCCATAGTGGCACAAAGGACGCTCCATAATCCTGCTAGATGCAATTATGGGTAGAACATATTGCACAAACGACTACGGGAATGGGCTAAGAAATTAAACCCTGATACAGAGTTAACTGAATCCAACAACCATAAATTTTTTTACAAATAACTGTTGGCTCTATGAACTAATCAATAATCAATACATCACCCTCTATAAATTCAAAACTTACGAACTGAAATGCTACTCATAGCCATAAAAAGGGGGAAAATTTATTACAAATTATTTTACCATTAAGAGAAATTCTATTGCTAGATGCAATAATGTAGTTAAAACCACCCACGGCTAACAGTGATGCCATACTGAACACACACTACCCTAAGAGTTGGATGCTCTTCTGTAATATCAATAGCATACCTATTGATATTTCAGACTTGTACAGCCAATACCAGCTCTTACTAGCATCTACCACAAGCTATTGTTTTATGACTAAAGAACAAAAAGTAAGCCAAAAAAAGCAGCCCCAGATCATAAAGACCGCTAACTTCCATGTCATTTGCTCACGGGAATATCATCAACCCAAACTTATGAGTACCACAGCTCTTCAGGGAAATCTCAAATGACAACCCTTACTGAGTACTTGGATAATGACATTAATTAATCGCAATTCTGTTCAAAATATTGAAAAAGTTTGCAAACCTGAATGGTTTAAAAGAAGACAGCCTTTATAAAAGATTAAATAATACAACAAATCCTCTAGAATTACAAATAGCGGTCTCAAAAATCATCCAAAATAAATTACAGTCAGACAGAGAATATGAACAACGTTAAAGGGCTTTACTTTTTATTTCAAAAATTAATACGTTCCAATACTCCAACCCCTCTCATATAAACACGCACATGGATAGATTCAATGTTGGGAATATATGAAGAACCGAATGCCAAACCTCAAATGAAGACAATCCCAATGCAAAATTGAATTCAATATAACAAGGAAGAATTAACAATAATTAATGGTTATCAGTATCCTATGATTCTCGATAGACTTTGTGTGATACAATATGTTTCTTCAGCTTGGTGATACAGACAGTAGGTTAAATCAATTCTGTGCCTCAATAGCACATGAATAGTTTGAATCAAGTCACGCACACAAATTTTGCTATTCTTCCATAGCGGGTGCGGGTTACAGCACCTTTCCATCTAAGGGCCCCATCATGTCACATCTGGCCGTCATGGTTGTAGTGACACTTTTCGCAGCAAAAATCACAAAAAATGGCACCTAGAGCGGGCAAATAATGTCACACTGCAGTTCTACGCATTCTGTTTCACTCCAGCTGTGTTAGCTGCTAGCGGGTCAGAGAAGAGAGATTGCCCTATTCATAACCCTAACCCTTAACAACAAGGTACTTTTTCTTTACTTAAGCAACTTTTGTGTTATAGTTCCAAGACTAAGACTGTTTTTCAATTTTGGATACTAAGTTATATCTCGGACCCTCACATGATTCTCTAATCTCTTTGAATCAATTTCTATATTCTAATCAAACTTAAATAAAGATATTTTGGAAAATGAAATAAAAGTATTTTGAAGTTTATATGTGAATATATACGTGTGTATTGATTTTTCATGCTTCTGTACGGTAATATGTTCTAAGAGTCATGGTTTTTAGTTATTGATCATGAAACTTAATACATACAATTTGATTACGATTTAGAAAATGGACATCCCAATTCATGATTTATTTAAAGCCCAATTCTACCATCGTGATTAAGAATATATCATTGGGAAAACTGATGCAGACTGATTTAGGAAAAACGCTTGGTAGAAATGGTGCTCCACACCACAGATGTTGTACACGTGCAGCAAACCAACAGACACAAATACTGGTTAGAGAATGTCAAATCAACATCATCATGACCATTGGCTTAATGCAACACCAAAATAATGCACTGTGCCACTACGAGAATATGTTTAGAAACTAGATTTATACCTCACCAATTCATTGTTCAATGGGCAACACCTCCTATGGGATACAAATTACAGAGCCCCTAAACTTCTAATTTAATTTCCAAACTGTCAATCAACACAGAAGGAAACCCAACAGGCACAATCAGAAACATCAGCTTAAATTATGAAAGGATAAATCACAATTCAATTCTGTAACGTACTGCGGAAATAATGTAAACAAAAAGATACCATCAAACTGCACAGCAAAGAAACCATAAAAGATCAGAAACAGCAATTACGAACGTACATATACATACATTCACTCTCTTCATTCTATGTTTCCGCCAAATATATACAATCAAAAACAAAGTGCAATAACTGAAGCTTTAAGTGATTCTTGTACACACTTCCAATAAGATCAAGATCAGGCACAATGTAAAACTCCTAAGTGGATTATACCCTAGGATTCTATCCAGACAAACGCGATCCTCAACAACCACGAAAATTTCAGCTGAACTAGCCACTAAATGTAGATCAGAAGGTGGTGACAACAGATCAGCAAAGTGCGATTTGCGATCTGAATAGCAAAACCTAAGAAGTAGGAAGAAAGAGTGCAACGAAGATAGAAACAGATATACCTTTTTGACAGAGGCAGACCAAGAGAGGGTGAGGCCGAGAAAGACGATGAAGAAGAAAGGGCCCCACAGATCCCAATCTCTGAGGGCCTTACCGGGGTCCTCGCGGTAAGGGTTGGGGAAGACGACCAGCTTCAGATTGCTCACGATTCTAGAGAGATCACGCTTCACGGTGTCCCATACGGGCTCGGTGAGCGTGTTGGGGGCGGGTCCGAACCCGGAGGAGGAGATGTCGGGACGCGGAGGAGGAGGCGGGGGAGGAGCGGAAGCGGAGGATTTGGGTAGCGGCGGCGGCGGAGGGAGGTTGGAAGAAATGAAGGGGGAAGGGGCGGCGGAGACGGAGACGGGGATGGAGGCGCGTGGGGGACTTGGAGGCCTTGCGGAAGGGACTGATTGGTGAACGCTGGCATTGATGAGGTTTTCGATCTCGTCGATGTCGGATTGGGAAGATGGGTGAAGGGGTATGGTATCGCTGTGCGACATTTTCACACCCAAAGACTCACACCCAACCAAGTTCAACAACAACAAAACACACACACACACAAAGATCACTGCGCTTATTCTCTTCTTCTTTCCTTCTCCTTCATTTACCTTTCCTGTTCATGTAAACTATTATTATGGTATTATATTATATTATTATTATTATTATCATCTTTCTCACTTTTCTTCTTTTTTCAATGGTAGGAAATGCAATTGTGCATTTAAGAAGTATTTATAGTTATTCACTTTTCGTGTTCCAAACGACAGATCTAATAATAAAGTGTTATACAATTTTTTTGGAGGAAAATATAAGATTATATTGTATTACAAACTCAAAAAATAATGAGTTTTTTTAAGCTTGATTTATTTAGTTTTGAAGTAATTAATTCTTTTAGAGAACTTTTGAAGTAATTATTATAAAAATCAAAATTGAGTGATGATATGTGAACATTTTTATTTAAAAAACATGTAGGTTAATCTTTTATTCTTTATACAGGAAAAAAAAAAATCTGATGATAGACTGATTTTATTTTATTTCAAACTCATAAAATAACGAGCTTTAGAGCTTAATTCATGTATATCGCAAGTGTACAATTTTTTGTCGCCATTAAGTAGTAAAGAATTGTATTTGTTTAAATTTTGAAGCAGTTATTATAAAAGTCAAACAAGTATTATGTATATCATGATTTATAATTGGGAGATTTCACGGGAATATTTTTATTAAAAAACAAGTAATGTCTTATGTTTGCGCTATATTTTGCTTTCTTTTTGTTGCGAGTAATTTCATTTCCTTTTCATTTCTTCATCTTAAATTTAAGTCCCCTTTTTAAAAAAATGCATGTCATAATACACATAAAAAATAGCAATCAAACTCCTAATTTATATTAAATTTATTAGTAATTCTTTCATATGTCCATTACTTCTCTTATTAATTACTTCGACATTTCATACCTGCTTGTTTATTTCTTTGCCAGTATAACTAAAAGTAGAACTATTTTTTTAAACAAAATCTACTTCTGATCAATTTACAAGAAACAAAATTATGGTACACTTGTCACTATTATGTTTCTTATAAATAGTACCATTACAAGACAAAAAGGAAATGAAATTAGTAATATAAACAAGTCTTATATCAATGCACCATTATATAAAATTAATTAAATACTTCTAAAATTTTGTTGGCACGGTATAATTTTCTTGTTTGATTTCCATAAATGATCATCATCAATCCATTTTTCTCCATAAATGCAGTGTATTTCAACGGGCAAGGTTTAAAAAATACAAATGAAAGTGCCAAATAAATAAACATCTAAAATTTAACGCTTCAAATGTTAATTTCCCCTTGCTATATTCAACATAGGCATGGAAACATATTTAATCTAATCTAACTTGCAATCATTCAACTGCTCAGGATAGCCAAAAACAAGTTCTCCGAACACTCCCTAGTGTTTTATTCTCAAGTGTAGAGGGGCTTGGTGAAATATAGAACGATAAAATTGGTGCCTTACTGCGAAAATAATATGAAATGAGACATCAGGCATTTACAAATCCACCTGACCATGAGTCACTATATCAAATTGTATGCTAGATCCTGGATGGTAGTATCATAAATCAGCTACAAAACCCTCTAGCCATTATGTAAGTATTTCAAAACTGGGTCCTCCTTCCCTGTGCCGCTTTAGATTTCACAAATATTACTAGTTTCTTTGGTTTAACTTATGATAGGGGGCTTAAAACAACCAACCATGGGTTTTGGAAACAATGCAAAATGATAACGGTAAAAGTTGAAGTCGCCAAATCAGATTTAATAGAATGGCCAAGTTAAGGCTTGAGAGAAAGAGCAAGACCGAACTTGGTGGATGAACTAAAGATCTTTGTGGAGTCGTATTCAGCAGACAGTGTTATAACTGAATTTGGCCTCCAAGTTCGTTGACATTGAAAGGCAGCTTTGCCATCGTCACTGAACCGAGTCTTCAAAACAGTCTTGGGATCTATTAACTGTGAGCTCCCAATAGTAAATCTATTCTCAAAGCTGGAAAATCTGTGGGTCATTTCAGCAGCAACTGTAAATCCATCTGGGCGATCAACATAATGAATGTAAGATGTCTTCAGGGTCTGTCCTTTATCAGCCCTGCATAGCGAGTCAATGACATGATGTAAAATATATACCCTAACAAAGCAGATGAACACATTTCTTGAACTGAACAAAAAGCTTTTGCAGAAGGACATTTTCACAAACCCTAAGCAGAAATAAGAGACTGAATTGGAAAGAAACCATACACACATACAAGTTTAGATACCACCCTCCCGTACATTATTTTTAGTAACAAATCTATCTTCCATGTAGCTTACAGAAAAATACTTCTCCACTTTCAAACGAAATGAAAAATAATAAATAAAAGAAAACATAAATTAATCATTTAACAAATACCCATGCCTTCAAAAATCACTCAGAAACACCGTATTTTCAACTTCATCAATCGTAGACATCACAATAAACCATTGAAAAAACCCAAGGTTCATAGAAAGTTTAAAGTACACCATGTTAAATTAATTATGGAATATAATTAATTAATAATTAAATATTATCTTTATCATTATATTATAATGGTAATTTAGCTTCATTAAGGACCTTCATTAAGATAATTTCGGCATTCATATTTATCACGATAGGTCACGTGACATTTTAGGATAAGAGGATATATTGAGAAGTTTCTCAAGAGATTCAACATGTATGTTTGCTCCGTATGTGCTGCTCCTTTCTAGCTTACTGTGATGTATGTATATTTATCAAGAACATTAGGCTTGTAGCTATCACTTTTTCCTAATGGATGATCTAGAGAATGAGGAATCATGTGAGGTCCCAGCAGGTCTTTAGCATTGATTCGGCCATTCACATTGTTAAGAAGTGCATTTGTATGTCACGTAATGCTTCAAATTAAAATATACATAATGATATCATTGACTTTTCTGTTTTAAAGTTCTTTGGTATCAACACTAGGTTCCAAGGTTTCTATACATATGCAAGTGGTCTGGAATTTTCCTGGGATTGGCTGGATCAAGGTTAATACTAATGGTGTTGTCAAAGGCTCTCCAGGTAAGTTGGAATCTTCAGAGATAGTAGAGGGGAGTACATTGGGAGTTTCTCAGCATATTTGGGGATTCAAAATTCCTTGTATACTGAAATCATGGGTGCTATTCTTGCCATTGAGCTTGCTCATTCTACTGGTCATAAAAGACTCTGGTTGGAAAGTGACTCTTTTTTCTTCGTCAAGCCTTTTTCTTTGCTATGGTGGTTCCCAGGTCTATTAGAGATAGATGGAGAAAATGTTTGATGATTTGTTAACGCGTGAATTTCAAGGTTTCTCGTATCTTCACGGAAGAAAATCACTATGCTGACAAATTAGCTAGCCTTAGGGTTGAAAATAAGTTAGATTTTATATGGTACCCTATGTTACCTCATTGTAGGTTCCAACTCCCTTTGCTCTGGTTTTAGTTGGAAGTGTGTTATTCTTCTTGGATGGGTTTGATGTGGTCCCCATGTTCTCGTAATTTTTTCTTTTCTTTTCTTGTTTAATAAGATTTTCATGTGTTGATAAATTTCGGGATGTTAACCTAACTCAGATGTCAAAATGCCTAGCATGAGTTAAAAAAAATATTTCAAAAAAAATATTACGTGACTATATGTCTAACGCTAACTGTAAGTTATTGTCGTGCTTAGAATATTTAAAATTTCATCTAGTCTTTCTGATAGGTCATTACAAATACACGTAGAAAACATAGAATGGAAAAAAAAAAAAAAAAAAGGAAAATGAAAAATATAATAATAAAAATTTAAAATAAATTTTAAGAAAAGAAAATAAAAAAACACGAAAAAAAAAAAAAAAGAAAAAAAAAAAAAAAAACAGGTATATGAAAGACATAATAATAAGACACTAGAACAAAAACTGAACACGGAAAATATGGTACGAACATTACTTACAGCATAAGTGCTGCAGAGAAATCTGGTTTATTGAAGGCAACTCCAGCATTATATTTTGTGAACGAAGCAGAAGTTGTGTTAAATCCAACTTCAGCACCCAGACAAAGTTCTTTGCTGCCAATTGCAGCTGAAAGCTCCAATAGAGGGGATGGATTCAAACCAATACTAGAATCAATAGCTGCATGAGGATGAAGGTACTGCACATCCAGCTGAGGTAAAATAGCATAGTTAGATACGTTGTGAGAATTCCAAATTAAATTCATCGCTTACATATTGCTAAGCATAAAAAAGGATGGTCAAGTGCAGGAGGCTCCCCTTATTGCAGGGTATGGAAGGGACAAACAGTCAAACATTAGCAGCCACAGCCCCACCATGATGAACATGACTTGAGCGGCCGTTTCCAGGCTTTACCAAGCTAATCCCCAAATAAAATCAACTTATCCTTCTTACTACTCTAAATAATTACTGGTAAGGTAAATGGTACCATAACATAACAGAAAACCTG
>Ga0099825_1001058_pt1 | contig 33715 bp, 31 predicted proteins | sample SiratroredBW_FD_76838 | JGI IMG/M metagenome (GOLD analysis project Ga0099825, IMG submission 76838) | Root nodule microbial communities of legume samples collected from California, USA - Siratro red BW | ecosystem: Host-associated > Plants > Roots > Nodule | place: USA: California | collected...
TAAAAAATTAAAAAAAAATAAAACGGTGTTGAGAAGGTAAAAAAACCTAAAAAAAATAATCAAAAAAAATTCCCAGGGAAAAAAATTAAAAACAAAATTAAAAAACAAAACAAAATAAAAAAAAAAAAAAAAAAAAGGATTTTAAAAAAAAAAAAAAAAAAAAAAAAAAAAAAAAGACACTGAACATGAATAATGCATTCACTTCGTGATGAAACATATTATTTTAAAACAGAGAAAAATCCAGGACCATTAAGCATGAAGCTGTCAGAAAAAAAAAAAAAAATGCAATTTGATGGATACGATATTCAGAAAGAACATGCTCATCCTTCAAGACTTTTCCTCTAAATATCAGTCGTTGCTGATTAACTGGAACACCAGTTTCATTTGCAATTTTCTCTTTGAACAACGAAACAGGCATCTGAAACGATTTTGAAGACCAGTTTGAGGGTTATACACTGAGCTATTGATATTACCTCAATACGACTTAAAAAACACAAGAGTGACAGGATCGGATATTATCGCTTACATTTTTGTTCACTTGAAAACTGTAGATGCGGGAATCCAAAGTCTTGATATTGAGTTGAACAGTTGAATCTGAACACTCTGCTGAAATATTTCCAGTACTGGAGCCTTCATTGGAGCACTGACCCGCCATGTGTCGGTTCAGCTGCAAAGTGTTGGACCAAGGAATTCGACAGAACTAACCCAGACAAAAAGATACCAAAGTAACTGCAACTCAACACAATGCAGATGAAGGGCATATTAATCATCCAAAGAGTGGAAGAGATTCATCGACGCATCAGTAGAACCAACAGGACATCGAAGCAAAAACCACACAAGAAAACACTATGTTTGTATGGCCAGCAATGCTAAAACACATCAGTGTGCAAAAGATATGCAATATAAAACCGAGTAAACCTCCATATTCAGTCATTAAATGAAACTATAAAAAACCAAGTAGATAACAAGTTATCCCAGAAATTTCAATATAAATTCGATTATACTATGCAGTATCTCTTTACTCAACAAGAACCTCAGTGTCATTCGACACATCAATTAGGTTTTCGAGAACTAGCAGATGTTGGTTATACATTTATCCAGACATAAAACATCTAGCATCCATCAAAATAACGGTGTCTGATGCACATGCAATCACACGTGACTATGGCTACGTTCACATCCAATAAAAATAAACGCAAAGCAAACAAGATACAAAATATATTCGGGATTCGCTAAAGCAATTAGATATATAAAAGATTGGTCAGGTTTCGATAGTCCATTTCAGTCCGGAAAAAAAAAATCAAATATGAAAGGGAATTGGACAGATGAATCGGGAAATTCCGATTATTTCTTCAAAAAAAAAAAAGTAGAATCCATAATTAAATTAGGAAGAGTGTATAAAAGTGCGATTGAAGGTTGCGAAAGATTTTAGCAGAGGAAGGTGGTACCTAGGTTGAGCAGAGGAAGTTGGCGTGGCTAGAGTGAAGAGGCGACCAGGTGTGAGAGAGGGAGAAATATAAGAGATCTGCGTTTGGAATATTCTAGAGAGCTTAGGAGGAAAAGAAAAGGAAGAAAAAGTGCTCACCGTGAGTCACCGAAGATGGATTGCAGGCTTATGATGTTTCCAGAAGGCGATGATGATGACGATGCTACTGCTAGGTGCTTCTGCTTGCAATCTCCTGTATAAATATTATTGTGTTATATGCGTATGCACATTACCTCACACTCACATGCCTTGGTTCCAAAGTTTTCATTTCTCTGCATAGACTTCACGAATACCAACTGGTCGTCTGCAAGTCCTTTTGGACTGGGCTCGCTCCCTCCCAAGCCCATTCTGGCCCAATTGCTTCCCTTTCTTCCATGCCCAGAGCTTATAAACAATTAAATAAAAAAACTATTACAAATAATATTTTACGTATTTTAAAGTTATGTTTTCAATATAGAAAATAATTTTATTGGAAAATAATATTATTTAAAATCAATACTTAAGACTAAACGAATTCGAGTAAATAAAACTATAGGTGAAAAAAATATAAGTTTAAGAAAGACTGAATGTAATGAAAATATAAATTATAGTTTCAAAGGAAGCTGTCAACATTCAACAGAGTAAAAGCCTGTTATAAGCACGTGTGAGAACAACGATAAACATCTTGATACCTCATACATTTTTCTAAGGTTAATTTAGTTGCATATCATCCGTCTAACTTTAGCAATAAGATAAAATTAGTGATGTGTTATTTAATAAAATTAACTCAGAAAGTGCAAGAACAATGATAAACATATTACTCAGCGTAAATCTTAATAATGTGGTTAACAACGTCGAATCTTAATCATATTATATATAAATAATTATATATTAAAGATACTAAAGTCACTTGAAACTTTTAATGTAGGTAATTGTTAAGGGATAATTCTATATTGTAATAAGTAAATAAAACTATAATTGGACGACAATCTGATCTATACATAAATATGTCAGGTCCTTCTATCACACTTCATTCTCCAGTGTGACCTACCATTATTAAAAGGTTCTCTCAAAAGAATACGTGTTCATATATATCATTACATTTTCTTATCACTATCAATGTATTAAGGATATCTTAAAATGGGATTTCGTTATATTTTATTTTGAAACTCACATTTATATTTTATTTTGAAACTTATGTGAGTTATTTTGTGTTTGTTGTTCTCAATTCAATTATGAATAATTGTGTCAGTATAAATTCTATTCATGCTTTAAAATACTCAAAATACAATGTTTTGAATTATAGATTGGACAATATACAATGTTTTGAACCCAGGAATAATTTGGACATTTTCAGTATCGATAGAGGTGTAAAAGGGAAATATAGAGGCGTTGAGCCTAAACGGATATACTGGGAATTTAAAATCATTTATAAACTGACCACACCCTTCAAAAATAATAAAACCCTTCAAAATGTAACAGTTGTAACGTTCGTTCTTCTATGCTCATTTTTTTAGTGTAAGTCTAATGCTAAATATAATTTCCGTTTTAAATGTCAAGAATTAGCATAAATCAGGTAGAAGTTTTTTAGGAAAATATAGTTAGAATGATTAAAAGCGAGAGATCATCACAACGGAAAAACATCCTCATCAACTTAATCCAAATTATAGGAGCAAACTTTATAGTATGGACTTACCTTAGATACTGCTTAGATGACACTGAAGGTATAAGTTCTGAATTCGAATTTAAGTAGTTGGGTCAAAAAATATTTTGTACTAGCATCTAAGAAGAGGTTACGCTCATTTACTCTAGATGTTGATACAGTGATAAACATATAGAAAAAAGTTAATATTAATGCTCGACATAAAATGATCTCATTTGGTTCAAAAAGTTCCAGATATGAATTTATCAATTAATTTTTATTAAAAGTTAGTCAGTGCAGAAAGAATAATTTTATTCATATGGAAATATTCAATGTATCCTATCTGTCAATGACTTACATTTTCAAAAAAGAAAAAATCATCATAAAATCTAACATATTTTGTTTGATAATTAATTTCAAACGTTATATCTTTAATAGAAAATATAATATCAGCAATCGTTAATATCAATTTAATAGGTAGGAATTATAAAAAAGAGCTGACATTCAATAACTGAAAATCAAACTTTCCCAATAAAACTTTCTCATAGTAATTGAGTATCCGTTTGATTACACAAAAATGACAGAAAATATTATTCCAGTTACCAAGACAATTTTATTCCCTCTAAGAATGAGGTGGAGACAATTACAAGAGAGAGATGCATGCAGGTATGGTCAGAGTTTAGAAGTTGCGAGCTTGATGAGATCCTTGCGAAGAATCTTGCCAGATGGATTTTTAGGTATGGATGAGATAAATGCAAGTCTTCGAATCCTCTTGTAGGGAGCCACCTGTAATATGTAACCCAGAGAAACAGAATGTTGAATTTAATACCAGCAATCACAAATCCAATTCAAAGGCAGCAACTGAACTAACCTGTCCTGCAACAAAATCCATAACTTGGCTTTCTGATAAGCTACTTCCATCCTTCCTCACCACGTACGCCATTGGAACCTGCCCAGCCTCCTTATCTGGATACCTGATCATTACCAAACTACATTCATTCACTACCTACTGCTTTTACAAATATATGGATATATATATTTCTCAAACTCAAACACTCACGGGATAACGGCTGCATCTAAAATAGCAGGATGAGTCAGTAACAAGGCCTCTAGTTCTGCTGGAGGCACCTAAAACAAACAAACAAACATCAACGCCATCTCAGCTCATGTCCCCTTTTATTCTCAATAATAACTTGCCTACAATTCATAATTTCATTTACCTGATATCCCTTGTATTTGATAAGCTCTTTTAATCGATCCACAATAAATATAAATCCATCATTGTCAATGTAACAAACATCCCCTGTTCTTAACCATCCTTTTGAATCAAGGGTTGATGTGGTGGCCTCTTCGTTGCTGAAATAACCTGTCAATTATATATCAAATTACAATTTCATCCACCTACTACTTGTTAAACCACACACAAACATGGTATCATCTTTGCAATTATAACTATGTAACACTGACGAGAAGATGAACAAGTACACACATATATAATTTCTAAAATATAAGATACAAAACACAAATCTATATATTATATCACCATAAATTATATAAATTTATAATCAATATTTATATATTAAAAATTTATTTATAGACAAAATTAGCTAAACATAGAAAAAAAATTAATTCGTGTCTAAAATTTATGAATTTTTAAGAACTTTTAAAATTGTGTTGAAACGTGTCAACTAAATATAAACGTTCACATTATGTAGAACACTTGAGGCATCTAAATGAGTGGGGACAAAATTCTGAGAGTGAGATATGTGTACAGTGGTTGTAACAGGAGGAGTCCTTGTCCTTATTAGTTTTCAAGGACAGCACACTATTAATTAAAAAAACGTTATATATATGAAAAATCTCGGGAGAAATAAAAGCAGAGAGTGACGCAACAACAAATCCACCACTTGCATGAGCATGAATAATGCTTGAAAAGAAAAAAGTAGAAGAAAAAGAAAAGTTGAATACTTGAATGATTCCTCACCTTTCATGATGGTGGGACCCCTCAGCCAGAGCTCACCGGTGCGGTTAACCGGAAGCGATTGGCCGGACTCAGGGTCGACGATCATGGCTTGGGTGCCCGGCGACAAGAGGCCCGCGGTGCCGTACCTGCGACTCTCCTGCAAGGAGTCGGTGGAGGCCCCAACGCCGGTGGATTCCGTCAAACCATAACCCTGAAGGATGGTGACGTTGGGGTACTTCTCCACAAACCCCTCGATGACCTCCTTACTCAAGGGAGCCCCACCAGAGAGGACCGAATGCAGGGACCCGATGTCGTACTTTCCCTTGATGGCGTCTGCGTTGTTGAGCATGGCAACCAGAATGGGTGGAACCAGGGGGAGGTAGGTGGCGCGGAACCTCTGGATGGCGGAGAGCATGTCATGCATCTCGAACTTGGAGAGTACGACGATGGTGGAGCCGGAGGCGAGGAGGCCGGTGGCGAAGGCGACGAGACCGTATATGTGAAACATGGGGACCGTGCAGATGAAGGTTTCGTTGTCTTCGACGTGGAAGCGACCGAGGACGATTTGGACCATGGCTATGAGGTTCCGGTGGGAGGAAACCACGCCCTTGCTGGGTCCCGTCGTGCCGGAGGAGTAGAGTAGGGTGGCCGTGTCATCCTGTTCCACGCGCTCCCTCACGCGCTGAGGCTGGGGTTCCTTCTGGGCCATGTCGTGGAGCGTGGCTACAATTTTGGCGCCGGGAGGGGGTGGATGAGTGGAGGTGTCGATGAGAATGATTGGCAGAGAGGGTGCTGCCTGAGTGAGTTTGGGGAGCAAGAGAGGGGTGGTGAAGGCGAGGAGGGGCTTGGAATCGGCGATCTGCTTGGCGATTTCCCGCGTAGTGTTTAGGGGGTTGGTGGTGGTGATGACGGCGCCCAGGGACATGATTGCCAGGCACACCACCGGGAAGTCGATGGAGTTGGGAGAGAGGACTAAGACCACGTTGCCCTTTCGGATCCCCATGTCCCAGAGAGACCCCGCCACGCCCTCCACTGCTCGCCATAGCTGGCTGTAGCTGAGCTGGCGGCCTGTGGCGGCGTCGATGACGGCGGTGGTTCCGCGGTGGGCTCGGGAGGAGATGAAGGTGGTGACGTCGAGGGCGTTGTTGGGAGGAAGTGGGAGTGGCTTCCGCTTGCTGTAGAAAACTGAGTTGGAGGGGCAGAAGCCACTCCTTGGGTCTATTTGCTCCTCCATCTCTTTTTCCTCTTCTTCAAAATCACTTCTTTCTTCTTCTTACTTTTCCAACTCTCAAACTTTATACACAGAAGAACATGCTACTATTTTGACTTTTTCTGTCTGTTTCTTTCCGTCCAACACTTCCAACAAACATAGGATTACTCTATTTTGACTACACGTTTTGCATATGATCAGTGTCCCCAATTTTTAATGAAAGTGCACCTGATTCTCTCCTCATTATTTACTTTATTTTCTAATTTTTAATCACGGTCTTTTGTCATGCCATGTGGATGATGTTTCTAGGATCGTACCCAAATGTCATAATTTCCTTTCTTTAAAATTAGATGGCACCTCTAAATCTAATCACTATCCCTTTTGACTTTTCCTCTTTGCGACAAGGATTTTTTACTTCAAAATTAAGCGATTTCAAAGAAAGAGGCCCCATTTGGTTGTTTCTGTAACAATTACAAATTAATATTTTCTGATTATTTAAAGTCGCTATAAACTAATTATAAGACCTCTTTATAAAAGTTGTAAAAAATAGGGTTTGCTGTTATAGTTGTTCTTAAGAAAGCTCTTTGAAGTTTCTTGTACCAAACTTCTTCAAATCATTAAACCATAATATGCTCAGCTGAGAACAAAAACCTATCCGGAAAGTACTAAAGTAGTCTCACCAGTAATCTTATCCAACATAAACATAATTATCTCAGATCTAGATCTTGTAGCATAAATAAATATCACGAGGGTCTCAATTTTAAAAGCCAATGGAAGTGATTATCGCATGTTGCCTTGTGGAAGGGATTTAGAAAGTCCGTTAAGTTACTATAAAATAATAAAGTCTTCGAATTTTACTATTTTCATATACCAGACCAACAAGAGGTACCAAAGCAACCTGCGAGAAGGGAGTTTAAAAGTCATTTCATGTTTAGGTACAAAGTCTATATCTTATTTCACAATACATAATTCTGAATTATGGTAAAGTATATCAATGTCAAATCGAATGTTAAACTAATTTTCATTTATCACGAAAAGACCCATAATTTACTAAAAGTTATTGTTAAAATACATGAAAAAAAAAAAATCAAATTTGGTGCAACTCAGAAAGGTTGAGTAAGTTCCAAAATGATCGGAACTTGTATCCTTATGATTAAAAAATTTAACTCTTGCGCAGAGCTGGAGCAATTACGACGGCCACGGTTGACACCATACATGTATGATACAGTCTCAGCTCGCGTTTCTCCACCACTGAACTGACAACCTCTTTATGGAGGCTTCCCCAAAGACAATTGTGTCCCTTTTAAAACTATCTATCTGGGTCTCGTCTTCATAATAGTCAGGCTCACAATCGTTTTCCTTCCAGTCTTCTAGCCCATGGACTTTGATCAGCTGACTCGCAGATTGGGAATCCAGCTATGGCACACCATCTTAAATTCAACAACCCAACCGCAAGCTCATCTTCAGAATCTTCAAATAACTTGAGTATCCGTGACTCAGCAGCCAAATCTTCAGATTGGATGAATTCATTCACAAATTTTTTCTTCTCTCCAAGTATGTTGCCATCTTCAGACATCATACGCAAACTTAAAACCTGCAATGCTTCAATTGCTGTATTGTGAAAGCCAGAGTTTACATATGCAGAGAACACATAGCCGCATGTTCTTGAATCGGGGGGAACTTTCTCTCGGCGCATACACTCCACAATTAACTCAATTACATCAATCCTTTCCTAATTCATGGAAGAAATTAAATGACATTAGGGCACATTCTAAATTTTCCATAAAAAATGGACAAAACACACCTCAGACTTTGAAGAGGTATAGTAATAAGAAACAGAATCAATAGTCAATAATGAGAAATTTTGCTAAGATATTTCTCTATTTGATGTAATAAAATCATATCATATTTCCCTATTTAATGTAATCAAATAAAATCTTTAACAATTATTATAGCATAACACTGCAATTTCTTATTATTAATCTTTAACAATTTCTTGAGAAACATATTATAGCAAGATACAAAACTGAATACTAAGTGAAGCTGCCTCAATGAGCAAAGGCTACCACCGGGACAGTATCAATAGAGTGAAGTCGCTGTGGACTTCGGCTCTTGAAGAGGTGACAATGTTAGGAGTCGCCCATTGAATAGAATAAGCTACTTGATTGGGTACTTAAGCCTAGAGGTTCTCCCACCTAATCGACTAGACTTTTGAGTTGGAATCTCCTATCGTGCTTAAATCCTACTAGAAAAGTGACAATTTTCACCTCAATTCAAATAATGGCTATGTAGCATTACACATCCCTTAACCTCAGATTTTGAAACAGATTCCTTTTTTGTCACCCTTTATCCCCCTTCTAGATTTTAATATGAAAGGTGAAGTACCTTGTAACATGCTTCTTTAAGAACCGTATTGAACACCAGTACATCAGGTTGGATGCCATCCAATATGACTTGTTTCAAAAGATTCACGGCTTCATCAAAGTTCTCATCTGCCAACAACATCTGAAGCAAACAAACTCCGTATCAAATTGGGATACACAGTTCTAAAATAAATTTACAAATTGAGTAAGACTGATGCATGGCAACTCATGAACAAAAGAGTAAATATATCAGCACATGCACAATGAGTGACACATGATACAACCATTAGTTTTTCTTTTTACAGCAATACAGCCATTAATTATAACCCAAATTTCATGATGGCCAGCAGTCAGCTGCATGATGTCAGTAATTTGGACATTTTGCTAGTAAATTAGTGTCCTCTCAAGACAAAATAAGAAGTAAAACTAGTTATAGTATCAAGATGAACCAAAGCTTGATGATCTAGAAGAAATCCTAGCTTTCCTTAGGTAGCCACTAATTATTTTAATCCCAATGCCTGAGCCATTACATATCTGAGCAGTGATTTAGTGTGTATTGTACTTTCAAACTCCATCCAGCCTAAGATGTTCAATGTCTGATGTTATAAAAAAGACAATGCATCCTGCACTTCGAGCACAGAGAATGTAACGTAGGAGAGATCTGTAGAAAGGCTCCGGAAGCACCATTGCAACAAAATGTCATCGCTTTATTAAGTAAATGCTACTAATTCTGCATGAATTATGTAAATAACATGCAAATTACGTACTAGTAGAAACATTTAACACCAACTGCATGCATTTGTCAATTGTCACTTGCAGGTTGACTACTTGACGTGTGAATGGGGATTAGGAAGTGCGTGAATAAAATCATAAATCTCCACATTTTATCTTATCACATAAAATCAAGTACAATGCAAAATCTTTGACAAAATAATAATATTTGGGCTGAACAATCAGAGATTAAAATGAAAAGAACCTTAATGATAGCTGTATATGTACATATGACTGGGCAAAACCCTTTCCGTATCATCATTGAAATCAGCAAACAAGCAGATCTGTAACTTTTTAGGATGGTACAACAGTCAATCATTATATTGTATGTTTCAGAGTCAGGGTTGCAGCCACATAACTTCATCTTCTTGAAAATTGCAATCGCCAAATCACTCTGTATCATATGGAAAACCTCATATTCCAGCCAGGCATGCATAATAACTCACTTCACAAAGTAGGTGTCGAAATACAAAGTAATGATGGATGAGTCACTCACTTCTTTGGCTTCGACAAGATAATGTAACACTGTATTGTACATAGGTGTTCCCAATGAAGGATTTCTATAAATGAAAAGATTCTCTGCCACGTGTAAATACTGGATCAGCTCTCTTATCATCTGTTCTTCTCCAAGGGCTCTCAACTGAAAAGACCAAATGAACATGGCCAAGTCATAAGCAATGTAAACGATGATATCAATCATGTCTTACCCTAACCAAAGTGATCATTTAGATCTCTTAAACTCTATGGTTTTACTCATACTATCAACATTATAGTTGGATCTCTTATAAGAATACTGTCACAAAAAAAATCATATCCCAATTAAATGAGGTTGGATTCATGGATTGGGTGACACCATTATTTTCTACCAAAAACACATCTTTTAAAAGGTCATCTGCATCAAGGTCTTAATGATTTCACTAAAAGATTTATCCTTTAATTTCCTACACTTCTGTTTATAAGGCAGCCCCACCTGTAATCACACAAACTCTTTTTATTTCTTTGGTACACCATTTAAGGCAAAAAATCTGTTGTTTTTTCTTCAACAGGTATTCTAGTAATACTGAGTTTAAATCTTCCATATCTAGTATTCTAGTATTTGCTGCCCATCAATCAGCACTATGAAGCATGGGGCATTTTAGTAAAGGTTTCTTTTGACCTTGAGACCCCTTCTGATCACAAATAACACGTAAAACATTTCTTCATTTCACTTGAATCCTGTGATTTTCAACTTCCTTAATTACTAAACACAACAGGTAAAAAAAGATTGACATGGTTATGATACACAGAGGGACATATTCTAATTTAAAACCTTTTTAATTTTCACATTAATTGCACCCCAGAAAATGTTACTGATCACTGAGTTGAACCCCTCCCCAATTTCTCAATCACATATACAAGTTATTCATAGATTTGAACAGAAGAAAACCCTCCAGATATGTGAAAAAGGAGATATCAATGAAACTTACTATGTTTTTTATTGAAAGATGACTGTGCTGAATGCCATTTGTGACCATATATTTTTCTATAGCATTTATTCTTTTAGCAGCATCCACCTGTGACAGTATATTACTGTCTTCATAAGGGGCACTTACAACACCAAATAACGAAAATAGAAGCTCACAAGTCCTGATATTAGGCAAAACTTTTTTCTGCTTCATCTTGGCCAACACTTGTATAGCACGTTCAGGTTGATTCTGCAAATTTTAATCAGATAAACAAAATGTGCATGTATAAATTCAGTTGCTCATCTTAATTGGTGCTTTGCGGTTGATGAAATAAATAACTTAACATCACATTGCCACAAGTCCAAACCAAAACAGTAACAAACCTCAAAATAGTAAAAAAAAAACCCATTGTGTTAGAAAGAAAATTGTACAGGAATTAAGAAGTTTCCTCATTTCATTTTTATGTACTTTAATAATTACAGTATTATCGTACATCACCTTCTATTTTACAAGCATATTCAAAACTACAAATAGGATATGAAAGTACATGTATTGGACTGATTCAGTCACATCTTTTAGGGTTTTTCACTGACCCTTCCTCTCACTCAACATATAACACTCCAATTAGCTATTTTTGGAAAGTCTTACTAAAGAATATAATCAGGACTTTGGATAAACTAATTATAGTATTACAGACAATAAAATGGTAAATGAGAATTCTGTTTAAAATTTCATAATTCTGCTCACCAATTTATTGCATGATGCTAGCAAAGCATTATAAGGATGTGGATATAGACATCCAGAAATCTGATTCAGAAAAGCCTCAGCTAAATCTAACTGTAGTGCTTTGCTGCATGTGATTGAAAGTGTTACTAAAGTTGAATCATTTGGCTTCAAATTCTTCTGCTCCATCTTTTTCAACTGCACATTAAATTGAAATAATATAAGGTCAAGAAAAAATTGAGTAATTAACTTGAGTATCAGCAAACACGAGACCATATAACTGACAAACTAGATCTCACATCAGATTCAAATTGGACATGATTTGAGGTTCTGTTTGACCTAAACTTAAGTGGTCAAAATTTCTGGACAGAACTCCCACAGAGATCAGTCTGCTCAAAGAGTAAATTAAAAACCATATAACAAAAACAAGTGATTCTGGACGTAATGATTGTCGCTGAACTCACCACTCCTATGGCATTCCCAAAACTTCCACGAGAAGCAACTGCTTTAATAATGCCATTATATGTATGGCAGGATGGCTGCAAACCAAGATTTTCCATCTGAACAGAGAAGCGCCCTTCAAGATGTTAAAATACATTAATATAAACGTTGTCAATGGATAAAATTCCCTTAAACTTTCTTATCTGCAAGAAATTTGTTTATACTAAAAAATTGTGAAAGGAGGATGTATAAGGACATGGTAATATTGATATTCATATGTTATTGAGAATCAACTAACAGAAGCTTTCAATAATTGAAATCTTAGGAGATCTGAAGTCTTAATATTTAAAATTTAACATTCTCTGACTATGTAGAGATCCTTTCACCTATGAAGCACAAATTGATAAATACAAAACTGCACATGTTTAGCAGGTGTCACGAAGGTTTTGGGGTCCACGTCGAAAACGTGTTTGACATGTGACATTTCAAAGAGGAAAGGTCTTCTTGCTTCATAACCTTTTCCAATTACAAAATCTGGGAGAAAAATATTTTAATCTAAGTGACCCGTGTTGCATGGAGCATCACAGAACATGTACGAGCTTAGTGAAATATATACCTGTAAAATAAGCTTCCTTGCAAGTATATAATTCTTTTTGTTCGCACACCCGTGTATTATGTCATTAAAGGACCACCTCAACACCTTCATAAGTAGTGAGTGTTCTTCTCCATTCAGCCCATCTAATTCAGCACTCATACAAGAGTCCAATGTTTTTATCTCCTTAAAGTCTGATGTGGTTAAGCCTAGCCCCTTATTTGAAGGCACAGGGATGTCCATTCTAGTAGAATACAACTTTCCATAAACTGTTTTAGCGATAGAAGCGTTTCCCCTGACAGCTAATGACACCATTTGTTGTAGTGTATTATAAGCAGATTTTAAATCTCCTAACCTTGTAAATGACCAAATGAATCTACGCAGAACAATGATACTCATGCTATAGTTTTTCACGTACTCCTGCCAAACACGATGCGCTGCAGGCAAGTCTTTCAGCAAAACTGCAAGCTGAGAAACAGGGTAAGTTCAGTGATAGTTGTCCTATGAAAAACAGAGAAAACTTTCAAACACAGCAAAACACGTTCAATAAAATAGATTGAGTAATAAATTAAACACATTGTGCTGTTACTTGATTCAAAACCATTTACGATCCATTATATAGTAAAATTTGAAATATATAACAAACTGTCAAGATACTACATTTCCCTCCTCATTGTCAAGGGATAATTGATGTCAACGGCAGGAAATAAAAGCATCACCGCCCGTCAATTAATAATTATCGTTAGTCTTAGAAATCAGGAAGGTGAAAGCTTTCTTTTGGTTAAGCAGAAAAGTTAATATGCAAAATCATGCCACATTTGGAATAGGGGTATAAATTATCTCTAAGCCTTCCATTATCTTCCTGTTCTGCGCATTATCTTCCTGTTCTGAACCCAACAATGAAGTAAAAAGCATATAACGCTAATAGCTGAAATTTCACCAAGCGAAACAACATGTAGCCATTATTTGGAATTTAAACCAGAGAAGAACAGGTCCTGGTGAAAACTAGCACGTTTTGTAACTAATACTATCAAGAACATTTTCTTTAGTCCAGATCAAGTGGTTCACCTTGAATCACATATCAACATACAAATGCTTTTAGACTTGATAATCTGTCAAATAAAACAACTTTAACAGCTAAACAGACAATATTTTTCTCAAAAAGAGTAAATTTATTTTCTATTCACAACTATAATAGAATTATGCTAACACTTTCTGTTTGCACACCTTGAGAAGCTCAGTATATGTAACTGCACTCTTCCCTACCATCTTCTTTTCCATTAAGTCCAGACATTTGCTTGCTTGAATTAGACTCTGCATTTTCGTGCAGGATCCTAAGAGTCTATTGTAAAGTGGAAGAACAGGATAGAGAAATTGACTTCCTCCAAGAAAATCCATGATATCAAAGGCCTGAACATAATACAACAAGTAGACATGAGAAAAAAGATAAAACTCTCGCAGCTAAGATGAAGCTGATTTACTAATAACTGCCTCATATACACCATTTGACATACAATTCAATGTCATGATAAAGTATCCATATACTAGAAAGGAAGAAAAACTACTTTTTTTTCTAAAAAAATCCCTGAAAATGTAGTGGGTTAAGCCAAAATCAATGCCCTTACATAACCCCTTTCCATAATACGAAACCCAAGAAGGAAAGGAGCGTGAAGGAAAAATTTACTCAATTATTTTTCATGTATAAAACTAATAGTTTACCTCCTCCAAGTAACCCCCTTTACAAAGGGCCTCTATCATAAGAGATGAGCATATATCGTTCATGCTAACACCTTTTAACTCCATGAATCTCCAAATCTCCATTACAAACTGCAAAATATAAAAAAGGGAAGGAATAAATTTGGCATTCACAAAAGGTTCTACCATAACTCATGGTCACAGACTTTCAAGGAAAGGGTGATAGTCACGTAAAAAGAAAAGTTCAGATAATTTCCTATGCTTCCAACTCACAGGAGAAATACATTCCTATGTCAGAGACTTTCAGTAATAGTGCAGGTAGAAGCTAATGATACATAGACGAGAATCGGCATTGCATCAATTTGCGGAATTGTTAAGGATATATATAATATACTAGAATTCAAGTTAGAATCAAATTTGGTCTCATACATTTATAAAGCCATGCTTAAAGCAAACTTTAACATGTTGATTTTGCAAACAGAGAAAATAAAAGGCAGAGTAGAATAAAAAAATGAAATTTGAAAATTAGGAATCCAGAAATAAAGAATTGGTTATTTAGAAAATAGCATACCAATGGATCAGGAGAGCGTGCACAATACTTAAAAATATGAATAAAATCGTCAGCTGTTAATGAGTGGGTTCTGGAACCCAAATCCGAAAGTAAGTCTGAAGCCTTCTTTCTCTGACCCGAGTAGAGTGCCTTAAGAACTTGCAACTGCATAGATGGTTCTGCTGCAAATTCCATAAATTCAGGACCTGCATTTTTTTATATACTATGTTAGGCGAATGAAATTTATCCACTGACAAATTCTTAGATATACAAGCACATTTATGAAAAGATATCTAGAAAAAAGTGATTGAGCTGCAATTGAGCTGCTATGTGAGCAGAAAGGGTATGTTTCTTAAATAAATGAAGAGACTCATGAAATGGAGAATACATACCTGTTGTTGAGGTGCGATTTTGAGATAAGTGAATTTGAGCCCCCTACAATAGAATTAGCAGAAAGAGGCGTTTGGTTAGGTTAGAATATGAAAGAGAAAAAGTAAAAATAGCGGAAAAAGATATACATTGTGTTGATGCCACTTAGATTTGCAGAGTGAAATTGAGCGCAGAAAAACCCTTGCTCTGAATCTATGCATATGCATGCTTCGATTTCCCTTTCACTTGTAAAGCAGCAGTGTGAGGAAAATCCACTGCTTCGTAACTTACACTGCGTTTGGGTTCCTCTGCTTTGATCTCCACTAGTAAGGTGGGTCTGGGCCCGACGGCCTACAGTGTTTTTCTTTTAAAAAATATAATAAAAAATAATTTAAATAATTATTTTTTATTATATTATTTGAAGAATAAAATGGGTGAGTAATGACGCATTCTTCTTATTGGGCTTGAATTTTTAGATATATTCTTAATAGTCGAAAGTTTCTTTTAACACCTCATATTTTCTTCATCCATTTTCACATGTAAGGAAAAGGTTTAAATGGTCTGAATCGAAAACCTTCCAAATTATATAATATAAAAAATTATTGTACATTTTACAATCTAAAATTGAAAAATGTATTTTGTAGCATACATTTTCAAATTTAATAATATAAAAATATATTTCAAATTATACTGAAATACATTTGTTGAATTACACAAGGTAAAAATGTATTTTGAATTATAAAATCTATAAATTTTAAACAAATATACTTTAGATTTTTTTTTCAACCCCATAGAAAGATGCTTGAAAAAACTATAGAAATAAACGAAAAAATAGTCACTGTAATAAATGACTAATCTATCTCGTTGGAAGCCAAATCCTTAACGCACTTATATCCTAATCTCACTTCAAATATAACTTTTAAAATACTAATGTATTCTAATTCACCTAAAATTTAACATATTTATTTTTAATATAAGATATAAAAAATATATATTTTTATGTATTTAATAAAATATAATGCATAAACTTTAAGATTCAATAATTAAAATTGAAAAATGACATATAATACTTAGATATAACAATTAAAGAATTAAAATGTCATCCCAAAGTTTTCAAGTTTTATAATCATTTTTTTCATCACTTCTAAATAATAAAAGGTTTTTAATAATATATTATTAATTAAAGAATTAAAGTTTTAACTCAACATTATCTTTATAGTTTTTTTTCTTTTTTTTTTTTTATGTAGATTAGTTAACCAATCAAATTAAGAATTTAACCTAAATAAATAATGTTTCCTTTATTTTATTTATTATTAAAATATTTTCAGTTTTTCTTGGTCTGACTCAAATCTAGGACCCATTTTTGATGGCTTCATCCATCACTTCATTTCATTTGTTAATTTTTTTCCATAATTTATTAATAGAAAGATTTCTATTTTATAAATTAAGTAAACCATCACTTTATTTAATATTTAAGTTATAGAAACTCGTTTATATGTTTATTATGATGATTGACTTTATTTGGAAAGTTTTGATTTATAAACCTTAATTTAATTTAAAGTTTCCCAAATTTTAATTTTAATGAATCCATCACAATTAGAATTAAGTGTTTTGCAAAATTAATTCATAAGTAGATTGTTTTAATAGATGTATCAACACATTTATCTTATGAAAATAAGTGAAATACTTGCAAAAATTATGTTTTCACAACATTATAATACAAATTGGGGAACATTAATGCATTATTGGTTCATTATTGGACTTAATTTTGCCTCGACAGATTGATATTAGAAAAGTTTATTGTGTAACTATTTTATCATTAATTTCAAGTGAAAAGAAATTAAGATACACTATTCGGGTGAGATTTCTAATTATCTATTTTAAGTTAATAATACAATAAAAAAATAAACGTGATAATAATGCACATGCCTTAATTTTGATTTGTTTATTCAACATCAGGTATCAAATTTCCTCCTTTATTTGAAAAAAAAAAAAAAATCACTCTTAACTTTCAGTCTTTGTGCTACTGTTTCTCCTTATTTAGGATATTAATAAATAAGAGAGAATACAATTGACTTTGTGTAGTAAATGTATTAACTCATATATAGGGTAAGTTATGGAAACTTTAAAAATAATATTTCAATTTACATATTTGTTTGATTTAATGTTATCAATTCCAATATAAAATATATCAATTTAATTTACCTTCATTGTTATTGAAAATCGAAGTTTCTTCTCCAGCTTGTATTTTCTTAAAAGTCGCGGTGAAGAAGAGCAACTACTATAACTAAGTCTCTTGTAATCCAATTTAAATGATGAAATTAAAAAAAGGTAAAATTAAATTGTGAGACTTGATTTCTCTTGAAACATCAAACCTTCTTCCATGACTTAAGCAAACCATAATGTACATGAGGGAGGTGAATTGTTTGTATGTATTTGGGGAAAGTATGGTGGTTTTGGCATGCTTAACCCTTAAAGTAACGAACCAAAAGCGTTTCAGAGGAAGTAGCCATAGAGCTCCAAGTAACAAATGCAGAAATTCCAGGGATTGGTAGCATCGGTGGTGGGTCCAGTGAGAACAACCCGGAAATACCTGAAGGGAAGCAGAGCGTTGGGGCCAATTATGGGCCAAGAGGCAAACTGACCAGGTTTACATACACTCCGATCGTTTTCATGGACCCTCAAATTCGTCCAGCTCCTCCCCTCCTGTGAGCCCTGAAATTTTTACACACCATAACTATTTAATATTTCCCTTTAACAGATAACAAAAATAAGACAAACCCTCCACAGAGCAAGGGACTATTTACCTGAATATTCCAACATCTGGGGAAGGCCTTGGAACCGTCCTGTCTTAGGGTATAGTAGTTGCACATAAGCTGCATCCATCGATTTTATTCAGAATGTGCATTACATCTAAGAAGTAACGATCTATTCATATTGATAAATAAGGTTGGAGACCGGCAGTAAAATCTTCAATCATCTTCAAGCTCAAAGTGCATGACCAAATGCGAGTACTATTATTAAATAATAGTAAACATACATAATTAGTATATTGCATACCTGATGATCTTGACCAAGATCAACCATCCACCAGGTACAATTCTGCCCATTTTCCAAGCGGGGCCCAGCAAAACATGTTCCCTGCGATAGCCATATGACGTTAGATACCATCCAGAAAAATAAGAGTTCAGTAGTCAATTGTAGTTAAAATGTTTAGCATACCTGGTAGGTTCTAGAGACCAAAACCTTGGGATCAGTGTATCTTGAGTGGGGGCTGCTGGCTGTTATGGTAATTTTTCTTGGCTGCCACACAATTGAGTCAAGGGAATGCATAAGCAGTTCATTTTAAGACCTTAGCATAAAAATTCCTAAAGAGAAGAAGACTTGATTACTTATTTGGTTCCTCTGCTCATTCAATCTCTAGGTTTTAAAGTCCTTGTACCTAAAAGGTACTCCTTTTGAGTTCCTACAGATACACTTTTTAACATGTTTTATCTCTGTACACGTCTTTTAATCTGCTTTAGTCCCTAAAATTTTGGACTAGATGACTTAATACGAACTAAAAAGTGCATTCATTGTAGAGACGAAAATAAATAGTTTTTAGGGATGAAAACTAAAACGTAAAGATTGTATATGATATAGAGACTAAATAAGTTATTAAACCAAATAAAAGTGAAGGGGGAAAAGATAAAGTAGAATTCTACCTCTGCCAAAAGAGGATTAACCCAAGGGTGTTCACCATAGGACGTGCCAGCAAAATACAGAACTCCGTGGTCATCCCCATCGCAAATATACTGGAGTTCCTTGTAACTGGACCGTCTATGTTGGAATCGAACACTAAAATGAAATGTAGTGTAAGTTAACTGTTGTTAGACGTGTTCTTCTCTAAGAAAAGAAAAATCTGAGAATAATTCATAACGTAAATAGAAAAGTGATCAGTCACAACTAAAAAGTTCAAAAACTTATTAAGCAAGCCAACAACTCCAAATACTCCCAAATTGTTATCCAAGCAACCCATTTCGGATAAGAACGCCAATTTAATTTAGAAATACTTAGAAAACCCTAAGTGGCAAAGAAACTAATGAGTACCTTATAATACCATCCTCATATCATATACTTACATGATATATTTATTTTCAGTTTTTCACAGTCAAGTCTTCTAATATTCCTTTCCCATATCCATTCTTATCCTTACTCCAAACTCACCAGCATGGACCCTAGAACGGCTATCTGGAGGAGGAAAAGAAGGATAGAAGAAGAAGAAGAAGGCTAGAGTATGTCATCAAAATTCTTGTATGGATATTGAATAGAAATCCCCTCTATAATCCAAATAAGTTTGTTTAAAAAAATGAGAATAACCCAGAATTAATGAATCCAAATTCATAATACAATATTTAATAAGAGTACAGATGATTTTCACAATCAAAGAAGCTATTGTTATTTTCTAGAGAGGCTACAATCTAGATGTTGAAAGGTTACAAAACCAAAGTGCACTGCATGACTTAAAAGCCCCAAAGAAGAAGCTGAGGAAGCAAACTAAGGTGAAGAACTTACTTCTCTTCTTTTTCTAGCCCTGACAGCCCACTTTTAACAAAATCCATTGCCTCATTAACCTGTAACAAATAAAATAACAGAATAGTTATTTAAAATAAGATTTACACAAATCACATTACACATACAGCCTGAATTGATTCGGAGACAGCAAACTTACAAGATTTTGGAAAACGGGGATATGCTGACCAATGTTGCTATTCTGCAACTGCATATTAATTACACAATATAACATTATAGTTAGAACAAGCAAATACTATTTATGTAAGGTGCTCATAGATGTCTCAATGCAGAGATTACCAACCTTCTCAAGTAAGGAATATTGTAGTAATGGAAATCGCACAAACGGCAACAAGTCACAGACTAACTGAAGCCTCTCACCAAAAAGGAGTTCGGGTTTTGAATTTACTATTAACTGATCCACCATTTCCCACCCAAACAACTCTTTAGAATTCACGCCAAACATTAGAATTGCATTAAGCACTTTCTCTTCAGATGTTACTGTCAGATCCGGATGCTGCAAAGTCCAAATATAGATCAAGACAATAACAGTCAAAGGACCTAATATTACAGAATTAGACCGCTGGGATAGACATTTTGCTGATGTATAAATTATATCTAATCTAGTATTCAGGGGATTTGAAGAGAAATTTATTGTTTCAAATGAGAGAAATTATATCTACAATTTTCGGATAAAATAGCTTAGGCCTACTCAAAGTTTCGTGTGCAGTAATTCAACAAAATCAAGTTTTTAACTTCAATGGCATGTATGGATAAGTAGATCTTCAATCCTTTATTCTTTATGCCACACTACTGACAAAAATTTTCTGATTTAGATTAAGCCAATATAGATGCATGACCTCTAGGAAATTATGCGTATTCCTTGAATTTAACAAAAAATGAGCAACTTGACAAGAAACACACCTTAATGATATTGATCAAAGTTGTCTCATCAAACAAAACAAAGTCTGTACTCGCACTGATATAATAGTCAAAGTTCATGGAAATTCTCCTCTGCAGAGATTCTTTAATAACTCGGCACGATGGGATTGAAGAAACCACTTGGAGGAGTGGACATACAGAGTCCTGCAACAAAGTTCAACGGTTAGGTTCAAAGGCCACGGTATTATTAGTTGCCAAATTTGTCTGCTTCCTCCATTCAATTTGTGTGTAACAGAAAAACTTTGTTGTATGACCTTCACCCAATAGAAGAACTTCATCCCTGCATATAATATGTTGACGAGAAGTATCAATATCTTAGAATTGATTACTATAAAATGTATCTCTTCTTTTGTTTTCACAACTCCGAAACCGCAACTCTCTTCTCCAAACAGTTAGTTCAAGTGGCATCCACAGGATAAATGATTCTAACTTCCAAATAAGTACTGATTTCCGTTGAGTGAAGATTACCAAACTACCTCTGAGAGACATTCTAAAAGCATTTTGCAGCATTCTTGTTGAAGAAATGTCACTCCAAATTGATCAGCTAATAAAAGGAGTTGGAGCAACAAAGCACCAGAATCTATAACTTTGTCATGCAATTGGCCATCATATAAACAGTCAAGCATGGCCCTGAAAGCTTCTGGTGGCACATCCCTTAAAGTAACCTCCGAGGACATGCTTTCACTCATTCCATTTGTGAACATCTGATAAAGTAACAGGTTCTTTTAAGAATAGCTCAAATTGACAGTTGCAAAAATACATAACCATTACGTAAAACATATCATAGATATTACTAGCATAAAGAGAAATTTATGATGCATAAAGATAAGACAAATACTTGTTTAAATTGCATTGCAAAGACACACGTAGAACACACTCGACATTGAAAAATTTACAACAGTATTGAGATGTACATTAATTAACCTCACAAAATTAAATTTGTACCAGGGCATGTTGAAAAACATGATTCAATACTAAAAATTGAAAATCGTTGTATTAACCAGATTGTATTTGTTAGTCATTCCTCAGACCTCAGAAAGTCAAGTTGTTACCAGAACATACACCTTCTCTACTGCAGAAAAAATAATTTAGGAGACTTGGAAACACTCTTTCAAGGTTTTACCGAGTATACAGTTCTTCACTTACAAACTTAACTCTCTTATAATATAATTAAGTTTAACCAAGTTAATACTTCCTCCATAAAAGTAGAAACTTAATCCCTAGGTAAATAAATCTTACTCCTAAGAATCTTAAAAAACACCCCCAGAGGGTGGAGATGGCATCTCGCATTAAATCTGACAAAAAATTGTGAAATTGGCTCACCCGAGCAAATGGGATACTCCATAAGCTGAGAACTATTTTATGTGCTCGTGCAACGAGCCCATAACCCTCAATGTAGATGCTTACATCACTGAACTGGCCTGTTAATTTCAATTGTCTCAGTTGATGAATGCTGATAGGAAGTGAAGGCAAAGTTGAAGAATGAGGTCGGATAGATGGATACGTCAACTCCACATTCTTGCCCGTGCCCAGCAACTTCTTATCTACCTTGAACCGTTCCATGGTCTCTTCACACTGCTTCACCAGTGGCATCACTTCAAACTGTATACTTAAATCCCTCAAAGAACCAAGTTGTTCCTGTGGAATCTACATGATACAAAGACACAACTACATTAAGAATATAAATATCAACAGCAATTTGATGGGTACAACATATCAAATTGAATTAAAATCACCTAGAAAGAAGTAAGATAACCAGTTTAACAAAGTCACAAACTTACCGTGGTCATAAAAATATAAACATGAATGTACACAGTAAACTGATGATCTCAATTTCCACGTTTAACATCAACAATAGCAAATACAAAACTAATAAGGTGTGAACCTCTACCTGAGTCCAGCCAACGTAGATGTAGTGAAGCAGTGCATGGAAAAGCGGATACGGTACTGAGGGTATGTTGATGACAAATGAGGAGGAGCACACAGCAAAGTTTCCAGATGCAGCTAAAATTGCCTTGTGAGAAGGAACTGGCTTCTCCTCTTCACCTACTATGAATAAAACATCAGACAAGTCCCAACTCTCAAGAAAATTTTTGAGCCCCCATTTGTCATAATCCATGTGTTTGTAATTGTAAGTGTCTGCGGCATCAAGCTCATCCTCCACTTGATAATCACCAAAAACAACATGCTTCGAAAGGGGCATATGAGTGTGTGTTAAAGACAAGACATTAACATTTCTATACTTAACATGTTTGTCCCAGCTGCTGAGGCCAATATACTGAACATTACAATTGGGACAAGAATCCAGCCACTGGAAAACAACATCCTGGAAGGGGTATTTGCCATTGCCTATGCTAATCAAGCCATCATAGATGCTTATCCAGTAACTCTGAAAGGAGGAGGAGCAGCAAAGGCCAACCCCTGCAACGTCGACAACAGCTTTTCCATTGACCTCAATTCTGAGTCTGCGATTCCTGTGACTCCCCAATATGATTGTGTAGTGAGGACTGCTATCTCTTTTATAATGGTAGCCCTGGCTTCCCACATTCTCCCGGAAAACCAGTGTAACATCATTGCAGGCGAATGCTTCAAAGGCTACACAACCTCGACCTGCTTCCCGGAATTTCAAATCCTCTCTCCAGGCGCACCCAAACGGCGGCACGGTCAGAAACTTGGCCGACATGGTTATTCTTCGACACAGCACCCTAGCAACCAATATGCAATATCGTATGTTCAAAAGTTGGGAATGGATGAGTAATGTAATGTTGGAGTATGAGAAGGAATTAGAACAGTTAACTACAATTTATAACAGATGGAGATATGTGAAACAAACGTCACTATCTGAATAAAAGATAAATTGCTAGAAACAGGCTACTAGAAGCTTTCAGACTTGACCCCAAACAAATAATAAAGGCAGAAGAAACAAGGAGAATAGAAATAGAAGGAGTTGTTGGGTGGATGAACGGATCTCATTCTCAATCCTACGCCACATCCTTATCCAAACAAATACAAACTAAAAGCATGAAATATCTATGCTGACTAAGATCCTCGTAAGGAAAATGAACAAAAATGATTTCGGAAACATCACTGATTGTCGTGTTGTGCGTATCTTTGCCTGATTGGACATGAGTAGGACCATCCGCGTCAGCTAATTGCTCGGCCTCAGCCTCATCATTCATATTTCACATCAAAACTTTAATTATTAATTTGTTAAAACAAAATTACCTTCCGTATGCTCAATCGCCATGGATTTTTGTTATGGCGCCATGGCACCGTCGCGTAATCCCCCTGCCTCTGCCTGAGGCTCTGTCAGTAAGTTGTGGATCGTTCCCTAACTTCACACCCACACCGATCACCCACTGTCACCTATTCACCTATGATGCCCTGTCAGATCTCGGTCATTTAATCTTTCATAAATTAATTATTAACACTTTTATTACTATCACTAAATCAAAACAAATTTATTAAACTATACATTTTCTTACAAATTTAAGTTATATTAAACTTTTAATCCATTAACTGTCTTAATACTATTAAAAGAAAAGGGCACCGGTCATCTAGAAAGTAGTTAGTAATTTTTTTTTTTAGATCTTGAAGATTTTTTGAATTGTTTTGTTAAGCGTTGTATTTTTTATTGCTGAAGATGTAACAAATTCAATTCAGTTAATTGTTTCTTGGCTATCCGACTTTCGTGTATGTATTAAGGAGTGGAATATTTAAGTACACAGCCTTTTATATTCTCCTTTATTTATTTGTTTTTTAATTATATTATATAAGTCCTGAAATTTAGATATAGTTTTATATTCATAAATAAATGTTGACTTTCTCAATAATCTACCTCGCTATATTATTTTCATTTTTTCAACTCTTCTTTAATTCTTCTTTCCTATGTTTTCTAAGGATCAAATTTTCATACCAAAAACAAAATTAGTTTCATTAACAGAACTGTTATAGTTCTTCCTTGCAACAATATTTTTTATATTCAACTTAAACAAAGTTAACATGACGGTATAGATCATTTGGTCACTTTTATTATCCTTTAAGTATTATATGAGAAGATATAGCCTCAAATATTTGGTAAGACGAAAGAAAATATTCAGTGATTTATACAACACAGTCTCATCCTTCCAACAAGGTGAGTTAAGTGTTAATAATTATATTGTAAAATTAAAAATCTTTGGGATATAGAGCTGTAAATTTTTCGACATCTACTTATTTGTTGTTTTAAAATCAAATGCTTTTGTGTTGTCTTTTCATTGTTAGCAAATAAAAAAAGTTCACGAAGATCAGGTGATTGAATTTTTCATAGGATTAAATAAAGGTTATTTAGTGTAAAATCCCAAATCCATGCTCATAAATCTCTTATCACATGTTTTTTATTTGGTGAAGAGACACGTGTTTTGTAAAACAATTGAATACAGTAAAGTAATAAGAGCAAATGATAAAGGAAACTAAGAAAATGATTCGTGGTGGAATCAATGTTTTTCCTAGAATTGGTGAAGAGAAAATTCTATCTCATTTAAAACTCATTCTATTTCTCGAGATAAAGTAATAAAAACAAAATTTAAGATATCGTGAAAAATTATAATATGAAGTTGATACTTCAAGATAAGATCGTAATAAAAGTTAGGTCTATGTAAATGCTTAAATTTATAATAATAATGCTTACACAAATCGAAAGGATTATAGATTCATAAAGAAACGTACAGGACACCAGCACTTTGGTTTCACAGAAAAATAACATCAAAGCTTAATTGCACTTTTGCAACAAACACAAAATTCTAACAATAGTCATATGTCAAATTAAATCTTTTAGATTTTGGATACTTTCCGTAGCCACATCTGTTATTGGTTGTCTCATTTACCACTCATCATAAAATTAAACCTATTAATGTATCATTCCCAAATGGAAATAAGATTTTCTTTTCCTATTTATTCTTTAAGTGTTTTTGACCTCAAATCATGTTCTTTATGATATCTTATAAACTCTTTCTTTTATTTTTAATATATTGTTAATTGTAAAATTAATTGTTAATATTTTCTTTAATCTTACATTTAATTATATTCATTGTCAAACCCAAGACGAAGTTATCTTAAAGATAATTAGTTCAACTAACATTTTTAATATACTTCGGATATCTTTATATTGGTTTTTTTCCTATACTGAGAATCCATCCCGTATCACCACCATTACCATTGTTAATTTGTTTCCGTTGATACTTTCACTCTTTAATATTTTCATCTTGGTCATATTTCAAACAAATGTATTGATGTGATAAAAGAAAAGTTCTCTTAGATAACCTGTAAAAAATTTTAGAATTTAGGTTTATGATATTTGTCATTTGACTAAACAAACAAATTTTTATTTATTGATTAGCTATCTAATTTCAAATAAATGTTTTGATCTAATTCATTTTTATTTATAGGAACCTTATTTATTATTTGTTTATGGACACAAATATTTCCTAATCATTGTTCATTATCATTCATTATATAGTTGGATATTTCCTTTTAAATCCAAAATAAAAAATATGTATGCAAAATTTTGTTTCTTTGGTTAAAGCATAATTTGATTTTTTCATAAAAGTCATAAGAAATAAAAATGGACCTGAATTTTGTATGAATGATTTTTATACTTCTAAAGAAATTATTGATCATGTCACATCTCTTATGTTTATACACCTAAATAAAATAACATCATGGAAACATAGTCACTTAATGAATAAAACTCAAGTTAAGATGCTTCAAACTAATTTGGCAAAAACATATGTTTTACGTTGTTATTAATATTGCATACATCATTAATATGTTGCATTCTCCAATTTTAAAGAAATATTCTTCACATAAAATTCTTTATAAAAGTGAACCTGATTTTTCTCAATTAAAGGTTTTTTATTTTCTATATTTTTTTAATAGCTTCCTTATTTATGAAACAAATTTTGATCACTAAGAAAAAAGACAATTACCTATTGCTAAAATAGTAGGTAAATCAAAGTTACCTACTATAATTGTATAAAACATTAAACAATTATTTATTATTTAATATTTTAACATCTACGGATCCTATTACATATTGTAAACTTTCTGGATGAAATTTCTACCTATAAATGAGAAGTAATATTCATGTATCTTTTTATTATATTAGGGTGCTTCACGAAAATTAGTTATGAAATTGTGTTACTTTATTTATGAACATGTAATGGCAATTATAATAATTAACAAAAGGTTGTGAGTTGAACTTGTACATTGTGAGTTAAGCAAGAGTTCTCATAAATGGAAACATATTTTATTCATATTGAATTTATCTAAATAGAAGTTGTTAAGATTTTAATTCAACCATATTTTTTTTTTTAGTTTGATTATTTTTTATTTTTCTTATTACCTTTTACCAATCATTTACAACACCTTTTTCTATTGTCGTATTAGCCAATCTTGTACTAAACTTGTAAAGAAAATTTATTTTGTTATTTTCTTTTTCAAGTAACAATAGCAGATGAAATATAGTAATTCAAAAAATAAAAAATATATATAATTATCTAAGATATATATTCGTATCATGATTGTGATTGTGTTATCATGTACTTGATCTTTTATTGATTGCAATTAAAAATTTTAAATTTTCAAATTACTGCAATATTTATGAGATATATGCATTAATTTAAAATTTAATGTTTTAAATATTTATTTTAACTATATAACTTTTAAGGTTTTTAATTGATCATTATCTCATAAATTAAGCGTTTAAAACTCTTCTATTACTATTATTTAATTTGAAGTTTACAGGTTTTTATTTTTATTTATAAGATTATCCTTTATAGTTATGATATGTTTAGTGTAATTATTTAGTACAAAACCAGTTAAAGTAATACATATTAATGTTATTATTATTTATCAATATTAATCCTTGTATTGCGGAGACAATAGATAGGAAAAATAAAAAGGAAAGAGGATAAGTAGGTGAACCGGAAAGAGGGAAAAGCGGGTGGGAGTATAAAATTGTGCCCATAGACTCGTAAAATGTAATTATTATTGTTACTAACGTTTATTTGATTTTATAATGTATCCATCTAATGCGGAGACAATTAATGATGATAAGTACTGGAGCTGGAAACAAGGAAAATAAAATAAAATATAGTCGGAACCTATAAGCCATGGCCAGTGTGGCACACACATGCTCCTAGTTTACAACTACTCACCAAATTCATCTCATCTCCATCTCCATCTCCATCTCCATCTCCATCCTCTCGGGAGCCATGGATCCCTACAAGGTTTGCCTTTCTTTTATTTTACATTATATTCTCATATTCAAATCTCAGGTTTTTGTTTTCCTATTCCATGTAGAATCGCCCATCAAGCGCCTTCAATTCTCCCTTCTGGACCACTAATTCCGGTGCCCCCATCTGGAACAATAACTCCTCGCTCACCGTTGGATCAAGAGGTCCAATTCTTCTGGAGGATTATCATCTGGTGGAGAAGCTTGCAAACTTCGACAGGGAAAGGATCCCGGAGCGAGTGGTCCATGCCAGGGGAGCCAGCGCAAAGGGTTTCTTCGAAGTGACGCATGACATCTCTCACCTCACCTGCGCTGACTTCCTTCGCGCCCCTGGAGTTCAGACTCCCCTCATCGTCCGCTTCTCCACCGTCATCCACGAGCGTGGCAGCCCTGAAACCTTGAGGGACCCCAGAGGATTTGCCGTCAAATTTTACACCAGAGAGGGTAACTTCGACCTCGTTGGAAACAACTTCCCCGTCTTCTTCGTCCGTGATGGCCTCAAGTTCCCCGACATGGTCCATGCCCTCAAACCCAATCCCAAGTCCCACATCCAGGAGAATTGGCGGATCCTCGATTTCTTCTCCCATCATCCCGAAAGCCTTCACATGTTCTCCTTCTTATTCGACGACGTAGGTATCCCCCAGGATTACAGGCACATGGATGGTTTTGGTGTCAACACATACACCCTCATCAGCAAAGCTGGCAGGCCTCACTATGTCAAATTTCATTGGAAAGCCACCTGTGGTGAAAAGTGTCTCTTGGACGACGAGGCCGTCAGGGTTGGAGGATCCAACCATAGTCATGCCACCCAAGACCTTTACGATTCAATTGCTGCTGGAAACTATCCTGAGTGGAAACTTTATATCCAAACATTGGATCCTGAAAATGAAGACAGATTTGACTTTGACCCACTTGACGTAACTAAGATCTGGCCTGAGGATGTTTTGCCCCTCCAGCCCGTTGGCCGCATGGTCTTGAATAAGAACATAGATAACTTCTTTGCCGAGAACGAACAACTTGCATTTTGCCCTGCCATTATTGTACCTGGTATATACTATTCCGATGATAAATTGCTTCAGACTCGGATCTTCTCCTATGCCGATAGTCAGAGACACAGACTTGGTCCCAATTATCTGCAGATTCCTGCTAATGCGCCTAAGTGCGCCCATCACAACAATCACCATGAAGGTTTCATGAATTTCATGCACAGAGATGAAGAGGTAAAATTTTCCACCGTGATCTTTCAACCTATTCTTTTCTTGTTTGCATTTCCCTCCATAACGATTGACCGCTACTGGTTTATAGGTCAATTACTTCCCTTCAAGGTATGATCCTGTTCGGCATGCGGAAAGTATCCCCGTTCCTCCTCGTATCCTAGATGGGAGGCGTGAAAAGGTTAGTTTTTCTTAAGTATAAAGGTTAAGATTGTGTTTATTTGTATTACATAGCTTGTGCCTAGAAGGGCTTGATTAGTACGTTTCTACTCAACAAATTATAAGATTTGGAAAAATGCTAACTAAACTGTTAAAACTCGCTTTAAATAGTGAATAACTGTGTTAACATCTTGCTTTTTCCAGTGTATGATTGAGAAGGAGAACAACTTTAAGCAACCTGGAGAGAGATACCGATCCTGGGCCCCTGACAGGTTCCTTTCATTAATTACTGTATGATCAATATGAGGTACTTTGGGCTCTGTCTGCTGATGGGGCTTTCTTTGCTATTTTCTGATTTCAGGCAAGAAAGATTTCTCCGCCGATGGGTTGAGGCTTTGTCTGAACCACGTGTCACCCATGAAATCCGCAGCATCTGGATATCATACTGGTCTCAGGTGAGTTTTTCACACACCCTTATTGCCACTCTAAACAATTTGCCCAGTTTCGCCCTTATCAGCACATTCCATGTGATATTTAGTCTGCCATGGTGCATTAAAAAGAGAGTGTAATTGGTTTGATCCTACACTTTCATGTGCCCTTCCCAGTAATGATACCCCTCCCTCTTCTCCCTTGGCCCATTCCCATTCCATTGTGGACACTAATCCGTAGGGACCACAATATATGTGTAAATCCGCGTTTGGGTGCTCACGTGATATTTCATGGATGGTGTTGCTACGCAGGCTGATCGTTCTCTTGGACAAAAGATAGCATCTCACCTGAATTTGAAGCCAAGCATCTAAGATTGGTGGTGACGACCAGAGCTTAAGAGTTGCAAATGCAGGAACAAATGAGAAGTTTGTGGCACTGTAATAGTTTGAAAGGACTGGTTATTACAGTATTATATTGTAAATTGCTTGTTTCACAAACTGAACTTCTTGACTTGTTTCAACTTAATAATACAAAGTTCAATGTGATAAGGTGAAGATCTGCACCACCTACTATTTCACAAGACTTCTTCCCCAGCTTCTAATCTTTCTGAAAACTTGTATGACTTGCTTAGTAAACAATTTTTTTTTCCCACAAGCTTACATTTCTAATTTAGATATTTTATATTTTTTAACTACTTTTTAATATTTTCTATTATATATATATATATATTTTTTTTTTTTTGTAAATATTTTACTTTTTATATAAAATTATCATTTTTACCTTTATTGTATAAGATATTCATAACAGTAAATTGTAGTCATCTTATTGGATATTTTAGATTATTCATTTTAATCATTATACATTACAATATTTATTTTATTATTTTGATATTAAATATCATGATATTGATATTGGTAGATAATAGGTGTTTTATATTTTAAATATTAATTAATTTGTTTTCAGCGTTTAGACTTTATTTTGGAATAGAAATTTAATTATAAAAATTGAACTATGAATTTTTTTCTCTCATATAATTAAAATAAAAATATATCAAATAAATAATACAATTATTTCAAAGTAAAGATATTATATTTTTATGTGCTTCTGTTTTTTATTAAAAGAATTGTAAAAAATGAATTTTTTAAAGAAAAAAAAGTAAGTTCTTATCTTTGGAGAAAACGAGTTTTGAGAAAATAATTCATAAAAAAAATATTATTTTTTCACATTAACAATATTTTCCTTCAAATTAGATACTGTGCAGTTAGACAAAAAAATTGAATATATTATTTTCTTTTGTTGATATTGTAAAATCCTTCATTGATCTTCTTTTTAATATGAAAAAGTTTTCAATTTTGACGTGTCTATTTCAACTTTTGACGTGACTATTTCACTTATTTTCTAAAGTTAAAACTAGTTTCTTATTATATTTTGGTTGTAAAATCATTCCAAAAAATATTATTAAGAATTCATATGGTGAAGTTAAATGGTAAAAGATAAAATTAATGTCATTATCAAAGGAAAAATATCAAATTAAGTTAAAATACAAGCTATTAAAATATAATTTTAGTATCTGTATATGTCTAGCCCCACACATTTGAAATGAAAATATCATCATCAATAAAAAATAAAAAAATTATAGTACGAAACAATTTTATATATAAAAAAAAAATCTAAGTTCTCTAGATATAGTGAAAACATATATTATCAACAAAAAAAAGAGGATATGCCAATTTTTATGATAATTTTAATAAAGAATCAATAAACTTATACATAATAATTTTTTATTGAATAATTATAAAAACCTTTTACAGTTCGGCTAGTGCGTAGTATATTCCCCATATCAAGAATAAATAATTTATTTTATTATATGAAAATAGATTGAAGAAATGAGCTATTAATGAGATATTTTGTGTTAAACTTGACATTTAAAAATTGTAAATTTATAGGTATAAAACGTTTTGATATCAACGACTAAATAAATTAGGATTGAAGAATTATAAAATAAGAGTATTGAGAGAGAAAAAATGACCATATATTCAATGCATGAGAGTGAAGAACTAGACTGAGAAAATATAATATTAATCAAGAATGAAAAACTCCAATTTAACATATAAAAATTTAACGAATTAAATATAAGATCATATTATTACATAAAGTTATGTAGATGAATGTACAGTTTAAAATATATTTTCCTGGAGAGGGGTTTGGTCTACAGTTCCTTCTGTGTTTGTAAATTAATTAGTTTAAAATCACATGGACAAAAATTAGTTTCCAGTTTAAATGTTCTAATTTTTGTAATATATATATTTTTTGATAATTTTTTAAATGATGTTGATAAATTATTATTTTTTATTTTATTTTAGTCCCTGTAATACCTTTTATTTTTAATTTTAATTCCTATGATAGTTATTTCATTTAGAGTGAACTTTTAGAAATTAAAAGCAAATTATTGACATGGTACAAGTAGAAGAAAAAAAATATTGACAGGGACTAAAATAATAAAAAATAAAAATAAAAAAGAAACTTAATAAAAATATTTAGAAAATAAAAAAAAAGATGAATATATTACAGAGATGAAAAGATTTTGAATTCTAGTTTGTATCGGTTTGGGGATCGGATTGTGATTGTGGTTGGGGTGGTGGGGTGCGTGCACGGTGCCTGATGGCTTCAGAGACAGCTTCAGAGGCCAGGTATTCCAGTGCAACAACAATGTCATTTATGGATGGACGAAGATTGGGTTGCTCCTGGAGGCACATTGCAGTGATAGCAATTGCATTCTGCAAACAACGTATGGGGTAGTTTCCTTCCAAAAGAGGGTCAACAATCTGCGAAACCTTCCTACGGTCGCTCAAATATGGCCGAGCCTGGAATCAAAATCACACCCCATCTGTAAGGAAGAATAGATATAACATTTTATATATTTTATATATATGTGATTTACCCATGCAACCAAGCTTTGCTCCCGTTGTTTCCTAGTGACATCCATTGCCTTGCGTCCGGTGATCAACTCGAGCAAGACGACGCCAAAGCAGTATATATCAGATTTGAGAGTTAATTTGCCACTCATGGCATACTCGGGGGCACAGTAGCCATATGTTCCCATGACTCTGGTGGAAACATGGGTGTTGTCTCCGACAGGTCCTAGCTTGGCCAGCCCAAAGTCAGAGAGTTTCGGGTGCAGATTGTTGTCTAACAAGATGTTTGCAGATTTCAAGTCCCGATAGATAACAGGAGGATTGGCTACGCAGTGTAGATACTGGAGCCCCCTGGCAGCCCCCACGCCAATCTTCAGTCGAGTTCTCCAACTCAGTGGCTTTTTCTCTGCACATTTCTACTTATAAATAACTTTGAAGGAGATATGTTGAAGGAGAGAAATGAATTTTGATACCTGAGAGATATTGTTCCAGGCTTCCCATAGCCATGTATTCATAAACCAGAAGCCTCTGATCCCCATGGGTGCAGTAGCCATACAATTTAACCAGATTAGAATGGTGTAGGAGGCTCAACATAAGAACCTCCGTCACGAATTCTCGATTACCCTGATGAGTTTCACCATCTAGACGTAATTGTTTTATAGCAACGAGCTGGCCTGTAGAGAGACGACCCTTGTACACCTTTCCAAAACCTCCTTCCCCAATCAAGTTCACTTCCTTAAAACCCCTCGCCGCCGCCGCGAGCTCGCGAAAACTGAAACTGGTTGCACACGCTTTCTTGGGCTTTGTCTTTGAGTTTGACCCTAAACTGCTCTCAAGGCTCACATCCTTCCCCCGAGTACCAGAACAAAAGCAGCTCATCCCTCTCTCCCTTCGATCACATCAAGCTCATCCCTCCCTCCCTTAAATCACATCCATCTCTCTCTCTCTGTCTCTCTGTCTCTATATAATCTAACATCACACAAACCATTCTCCTCCATTCATA
>Ga0099825_1001059_pt1 | contig 33700 bp, 13 predicted proteins | sample SiratroredBW_FD_76838 | JGI IMG/M metagenome (GOLD analysis project Ga0099825, IMG submission 76838) | Root nodule microbial communities of legume samples collected from California, USA - Siratro red BW | ecosystem: Host-associated > Plants > Roots > Nodule | place: USA: California | collected...
ATATATATATATATATATATATATATATATATATATATATATATATATATATATATATATATATATATATATATATTATAATTCTCAAAAATATTTTTAAAAATATTAAACATTCTCTATTACATTATCATCAGTGGAAATTTGGTTGCAACTTAAATTATGCTTCTAACTAAATTGTGAAACTTAAGCTACTTAATTAGGCACAGAATTTCGACAAATTTTGGTTGATACATTTATTATTATATTATAAATCTGAGTTATATTCTTAAAGTATTTTTAAGAGTTAATGTATTTTTTTTAAATTACATGACTTTTCTTGTATTGAACATTTAATGATTTTGTAATTCTCTAATTTTAGCCTAAGTTAACATTTTAATCTGAAATCTTGGACACACTCTTTTTAATAAAAGATAAATGTACACAACAACACTAAATGGTTCGCAATGCACTATATCAAATTGAAAATTTCTTTTGTTCGGATAAATTAAGTTTGAATATCAATTTAATCTTAGTCAATCTTAACTTGAAACTATTTTTAAAACTTCTATCCATCTCTCATCAATAAATATAATATGCCTTAATTCAGATATTAGCTTCTATAGTTTATTTATTTTTGTTTAAAAAGTCTTAATTCATTATCTAATCAAATCCATGTTTGTTATGTCATATTAAAAGTCTAGAGGCTATGTGGGCATGTGAATGAAGAGTTCTTAGTCTTGTTATTAGTGGAATTGTCACTTACATAAACTTTATTGCTTAAGTCAATAAAGATTAGGTAAGGATTTTGGAATAACCCAAGTGTTACTTGAAATGAAATATCCTTTAGGTGAATATAAACCTTACTTATTTGGAGTTACTAATATTCATTTATGACCTATGACAAAGGTAATTTCATGGTAGAATTGGCATAGGATGTGATAAAATGAGGGAGGCCTTTTCCATCTCCACAAGGAGGGTTCCTCTTGAACTATGATGGAATGTCACTTAAGAAGTTAAAACATGTTTTTTTATTGACTTTTTTTGTGTTTTTGTTGAGTTAAAGATTGATGCTCTTAACACTTTTTTATTGATTTTGAGATTAACATTACTTTTGGAAGTTAGTGACATTTTAAGGGATTGGTTAATGGGCCGTTGGTGGTCCATCCTGGACCACTTACTATATTATAGACATTTCTATCTCAAATAAAGTTAAGTTTAATTTTCTTATGTAGAATTATTTCAATTACATATTCTTACTATTTTGTTTCTCATTTTTCTTTTCAATATGCATTTGACATAGTATAAATATTTTAAAAAGCTATAAAGTCTATCTAATTTATTTTTTATTTTTTAAAAATTAATTTATGGTCTACTTTTAAGTTTTGATGAAGATTGGACTTGCGTTTCAAATTCTTATTCTACTTTCTCTCTATTATATCCACACCACTCTTTTAAGATGAATATGACTTGCATATATTTATTATTTTATGATGTTGCTTTCCATAATCATTCATTAAACAAACCTCATGAAAGCGATGAGGCACAATATTAATTAATATCATGGTTTTAGAAAATGGTTCGCAGTTTCCCATGATGTGAAAAGATTACAATAAAACTGCAATCGCAATTTAAAGCCATCATTGATGCTTACAATAGTGTTAGAAAAAGTAACATTAAAAGAAACAGAAATAAATAGTCATGCATGATGTTCAAACCTGAGTTATACTGAATTATTTAAGAGCCATATAAAGTTTTGGTTTGACTCATCCCATTCAAACTTGAGTTAGATTGAGTTGTTAAGAACCATCAAGTTTCCTTATGTTATGTTTAGTATAACCCGAGTTAAGATCACTAGTTAAAATTGAACTGTAAAGTGAATAGTGATTTTCCTTATAAACAAAAATTCATTAATAACTCAAATGTTTAAACTGAGCACAAATTGTTCAATACAATTGATACACACACAAACTCCAAAAAGATACCAAGTTGTTTCTGCCAAAAGACATCAAAAACAAATAGAAAGGAAATCATTCAACTCAGAACATGATCACCTAAAACACCCCAAATGAACAAAAAATGAACTGTGAATCGTTTATGTTTTACATTTTAACAGCAGCATATAATTGAACCATGGTTTGAATATGTTGACATGCAACATCTTATCCGTTTGACACCCCATTTTGTTTTTGAAAAAGGTGGTAAAAAGTCTTTTGAATTTGTGATCAACTTTTTCTGTACAATACAAGTGCTGTTTAGTACTAATTTCATGAACCTACCTCCCAACTTTGTTTATGGTTTTCTGCTACTGCCTCACCTTTGTTCTTGAGTAATAATAATACCTACATCTCACTAAAGCCACTTTCATGATGTTGAATGATTTCAGCCACTCTGAAAGGCCGCATTTTCTGTTAAAGCAAAGCTGAGAGTTGATGAAAGAAGAAGGATCATAACACACAAATGTGAATGAGAAGAGCAATATTCAATAGTGTAATTCCACTCCACGCCCGCAAATTTAGTCAATGATAGCTGAAAGTGATGAACTAAAAAGTGCTTTTATGTGTGTATGACACCAATCTCAATCATAGCAGGTATTGTCTGTCGTGCAGGTATATAAAAGGGCCACAAACTTTTTTGCCCTCTCTTTTGATTTGCTCAAGTCAGAAAAGCTCAATAAACTATTGTAAGCTTGTGAATATAATGATGAAACCAGTTTCATTCCCCTCATATTTTAGTCATGTTTCAAAGAATGTGCAGCACATGCGTGTGCCACTTAAATCAGTACTTACTCAGGCCTATGCACTGCTACTTTCCCTTTTTTCTTCTCTCCTGTTCATCATCTTTTGTTTCTAATGAACTTACTTTGTTGAATAATAGGTGGAACTTACTGATTGGCATGTTGGATGAAGCACAACCAACCAATGAATACCCTTCTAGTCACTACAAAGTGCTTAGATGGAGCTGTAAAGTCAAAGGGAAAACCATTGTATATTGTATGAACCATGAAGAACCAGATAAGAAAAAGGGTGCCAAAGAAATTTTATGAATCATATAAAACTAATTTTTTCATCACACAATCAATTTACTTCATATATTCCCTTCTCCTCTCATCAACATCATTCATTAATGTTTTAGAATTTTGTTTTAGACTGTCAAAGATAATATAACTTTTCTGCAAAATAAACTATACATTGTTACATTACATGCATATATACCAGTGGAAAGAAGGTGCATGTTTGTGTATTAAAATAATGAAGAATGAAAGTAAACGATAATGAGGCAAGCACTAATGTAAATGTTGCCATCAAAGTGTAAATAATTGGCTTAGAGCTTAAGTGGAGTAGATATCAAGTTCACAAAAGAGAGATGGGTTATGATTTGTGAACAATAATAATGAAATGCACTGACATTGATTGGTCAGAAAGGAAAAATTTAGGTTCTTGTAACTTTAATTTGATGGTACGAACAGTTTATAAAGGAAGAAAATTTGGTTTGTGTGTCAAATTATTTGTCTGCAACAAGTGGAAAAAGCTAAAGAAACACAGAGGCACCGTCGAATCTCGTGGATTTGACCGACCAATGTACCTAAGTCTATCACCACAAGATTCTATGTGGCACAAAATTAATTAGACCTGCACCACCACAATAAAATGTAATCTTTTTAAATTAATAATTATATTGTAAAATTTTTCATTTGAATTATTGGACTTGTATTAATATAACTTGATTTCAAGTTCTATTATGTGATTATATTTTGACTAGTTTGATATAAATATGGTATTAACTCAATTTTACAAAAATGTTTATCTAGTGAGTTGGATCCCCTATCACATGTGAACACAAAGGGTGTGATATTTTAAGGCCTTTTTTTCTTTTCCAACTTTTGTGCAGGGTATGGGGATTTTGGGATAGCAAGTTTGAACACTTACTCTTTGTTTGTTAGTCTCTTCTTTGCCTACCAAAATAATGTTCAAAGTTCATCTTTCTTTGAAAGAAGAGTTTCAAAATCTTTGTGAACTCATTGTTTAACTTTGTTCTATTTATGGCTAAACAGATATTAAAAAGCTTAAACCACTCTTCACTTCCCACTTCTCATTATCCAAGTTACGAAAATGATGTGATTTATTTGGATTAACATAACTATTAATGTAGTTAAAGAAATATAACCCAGCAAATCGAATTATAGGTTCAAATTGTACTTACTTTTGGTATGGAAATAAAATAATATGAAACAAGTTTGAAAGGTAAACCATTTGACTTAATTACATTCAGTTAACTAATTCCTCAACAGTAAAAGAATCTCTTTAAAAGAAGTTATCTATGAAACAGTGAAAGTAACATAAGAAATTTATGATACCACACCTACAAAAAAGGTGAGAGTCGGTTTCAAAATTTTAACCAATTGTAATGTATATATACTTGTTTTGTGAGCTATGATGAGAATGTTTTTTTTTTTTACTGTGTATTAGAAGGTGTTTGACATATAGGTGTTTCCCAAATACGAGGCACTAGGACAGAGTCTTGAATGGATTAGAAGCCCACTAGCCAAGTGGGAACATGGACCTAATCAAACCCTAAAACGCTATTACAATCATCCATTCTCAGTGGAGAGTGTCTTTCTACCAAAAATATAAAAGGTGGATGGAGTCTCTCCAAAACTATCTTCATTTAGTACCAATTCTGCCTTTAATACTTTCTACATGCACTTCAAAAAAACAAGAAAAGGTAGCCCTAATTATGACAAAATACATTTTTTTAGGGTTTTTATAACCCTTCTTTGAACATCTAATATACTTCCTTCTATGCATCAATTAATTCAAACAGATCAATGATGAAACCACTATTATTTGGTTTGAATTTTATGGTTTTTAAGGTATTATACCTTTTGTGGCTTTCTCTCCTCAACATAGCCGATATAGTGACATATCATGGCTCATGAGTGGATTCAAGCTAATTGATAACGATTAGCTTTAGAAAAGAAAATCATAAGCTCTGAAAATAACTTATAATGAATGATGAGAGAATGTAGCATTTTGAATTGATAAAAAGTTAATTTTGATGTAGAAAGATTTAATTTCTCTGTAGTAGAAAAAATGTAAATTAAGAAAAATTAAAAGGACTACTTAGTGTTAATTTAAAAAAAAAAATCATTTAATTAGATATGGATATTCTTTTTCATTTTAAAAAGGTTAAATCTGTACACAAGGTTTCTTTAATTTTGGGTAAGAAAAAGGAGCCACATTGCATGTCATAATTTTCGTAATTTAAACAAATTCCCAAATATGTAACTCCTAAGTTAAATTATTACTAAAGGTTAAGTCTACATAAAATATTGGTTTAAAAATATCGTGTATATATAACAGAAATTTTTAAAATTGAATACCACCGATTTTACAGAATATGAATGAGTCGTACTATTTTTCTTAAACCAAATCAATAATTAATATCAAAATATAGCAAAAGGTGTGCCAATATTCAGAAACAAGAAGTTAAAGATACAAGAAAATAAAGATGTTGGATAATCCTAAAGATAATGAACATGTACCATTTTGCTCTTTAAATACACTTAAAGAGTTTTAATTTAACTTAGATATTTAAGCATAAAATAATATCTGTTTAGAGAGATAATTTGTTAGATCAACATATGTACCTTAGCGTTTTGTGAACCAGCTTAAATGTAAGCACTTATAAGAGAAAAAAATAAAAAACAATAAGTTTGATATGACTTTTGAAATTAGTTTTTGTCCAAAACGAATTCTTGTTAGGCTTTGTTTAGTTGAAAGAGTGAATTTAAGTGAATTTGAAATGAAAGTTTGATTGTTTGAATGAAGGGATGGATGGTCAAGAAAAAAAAGAAAATTTATAAAAGTTTGTGAGTGATGTGATAGGTATAATTGATAAAATATTTTTTAACAAATGAAATTATAATTAAAATTAATTTAAAATCAAATATAATTAATTTCTTTTTAGATATGATTGATAAATTATTATTTTAGTTGATGAAATTATAAAAAGCATCAATTATTACAAAATTAAAATTAAAATTAAAATTAAGTTATTATTATTAATAATATTATTATTTTATAAATTTATTTTTATTACTATTATAATTATAATTTTATTATTATTATTATTAATGTTATTTCATTTTATTATTTTTATTATTATAATAATTATTATTTATTTTATTATTATTTTTTAATATTAATATTAGTAATAATTTATTTTTATAATTATCTTATTTTAATTATTATTATTTTATAATTTTATTAAATTTATTTATTATAAATTTAATTATTACGTATATTTTTAAATTATTTATTATTTAAAATAAATAAATAAATGTTTTTTTATATTTTATTTAATTATAATTTATTAAAATAATTATTATATAAGAAAGATGCAAACTTTCTTTGCATATCAGCAAAGAAAGTGTTTTAAGAGTGGAAAGTTTGAGTTTTTTTAAAAATTGGATGGTGATATTTTGACACCACTATTCATCTTTGACACCATTTGACACTAATATATATCATTATTTTATTTATATATAATATTTTATTAATAAAATGCAGGGTCAAATAAAAGTATAAGTGAATAGTGGTGTCAAACTCGCATTTTCCTTAAAGATAGGATGGTAACAGAAGTCACGTAATCGACCAAATGACACTTTTTTGAATGAGATATATTGTATGATGCTTGAAAATATCTATACTTGTGATATAAATATATAATTTGTATATTATTTTGAAAATTGTTTCAAATATATATAAGAGAGTAAAATAAACTTAAAAATTATTATGTTATATGTGACTCTATATATAGAGTTTATATTGAGTTGATATAAGATTGACTTAAATTAAACTCTATTTCTTAGGTTGATTTTAGATTTTATTTTAGTAAGATTAGATAAACTTATCATGTTATCTATTATCAAATTATCTATAAACTTTTAGTCTCACACACGATATATCTATATGTCTTAGATCATTAGAGTAATATGAGGAGTGTGTTGACACATATATTCTTCAACTTCTCACCACATATTCATATAAAACATACAGTAACATATATATGCATTTATCATATAGCATCTCATTACATATATATGGTGTGTGTGCGTGTGTGAATAGATTGTCAACCCATCATTTCATATCATGATATATATTGTTTGAGCTATATGTATTCACGTGAGAGGCGTGTCTTCTCTAAACTAGAGAGACTTCTCACTTGAGTAACTATGTTATTTGAGTGATATCAATTCTAAAGAAGATAATTTTTATTTGATATTTTCTTTTGTCACCTCATTGACCAATAATAAAGAGAATGAGAGTTAATATTTACTCTTCCTCACTCAAGCGTCACTTCATCAATTCTTGGTACACATTTCATGAAATTTTAGAATACCAATCAAAACTCTGATTCTTCATCATTTCAGCAACCATTTTATGCTTAAGCTGTAAGAGTCCTATAAAAAAATTTGTTTTAACATCTTTCTCGGTCAAACATCAAGTCATTATTAGACGATAATTGTCAGTTGATCATAATGTTTCTTTCTTTAAAGATAATACTTAGTGTAAAAAATATTGTCACCTGTGTTAGGAATGCAAGTGCAAGTCTAAGTCTCACATTGAATAAAAATAAGAAACTTAAGTAATATATAAGAAAAAAAACCCATAAACCTACTGTCTTAAGATTTTGGATTAAAGGTAGTGTTATTATCTTATGTATGCTCCCTTGGATTCTCCCAAAGTAATATCATAAATAAAACAACTTGAACATCATTAAAGTAATAACTTAGTTAAAACAAAAATTAAAGACAAACAGAAAATAATAATATTATTTTATCAATCCCCTAATCACTCTAACCAATTCTAGCCTTCCTCAAATACTTTAAACATCAAGACAAAGCATAAATATATCTAACACATATAATTCAATACACAAATAAATAGATATAATTTATTAACTATTCTCGTATCTAATAGTAGTGTGTCTTAAAGCAAAGAAACTCTAAAATTCTATAAACATAAAAAAAAAAAAGAAAGAACTTTTAAGTATTGAAACTTACATAATCAACGTCTCCTCCCGATGAAATGACCATGATACTCTTCTTTTCTAGTAGATCAAATACAGCTTACTCGAAATAGGACTTTCATTAGATTATCTTGATTTATCCATTTTTATACTTTTGTTTGAAAATCAAATAAGTTGTTAGTTTAGAATCTTAGAAATAATTTAAAAAATAATATTTATATAAAGAGATAATTTAAAATTGAAATGAAGAATAAATTAGCTATAATAGACCTTTTAAAACATTTAAGTTTTTATTTACTTTAAATCATACCTCTTAATATAAATTAACCATGTTTAACATAATGATAGAGGAAATAGCACTTTTGAATGTAATATTGTGTTTGAAAAATCAGAAACCCAGACCTTGATAGAGTGAAAAACGCTATTGCTATTATCATCTGACTCTGATATACATCCATTTGTTTGTTTCATTTCATGTCATGGCATGATACATAATAATATTTAAATATAATACTCAATGAAGAAGAATGGTCCTCGAAAACAAACTTCTGATTTCGGCCACTGTAAGCATGATTTTAATAAACCCACTTTAAAAAAAAAAGTGGATGAAATAGCAAATGAAATATATTTTAAAATTATTTTTCAAATAAAACCACATTATTTTTTCTAAAGTAATTTGAAATGCACGAAATCAATTCCAAACTATTGTTAACATGATTTTATCACTATTCAAACTTAATAAAACATATATTCATTATATTCACATGTTTGTGATAGTTTGAAAATTTTAAGAAAGTTCAATTTTAAGATCAATTATGAAGTTGTTAAAAATCAATTTTAAAACATTTTAAATAATTGAAACCAGTTTTAAAAAGAATTTAAATTAGTCTTTATTCAAAGCGTCCATCATTTGTTTGTTTGTTTGTTTTATAGGGAAATGAAATCCGTTAAGTCTCATTAAGCATGCAATGGTGAAGGAAAGTTGTGAATAAGTGAATATGTGTCATATTCCATAATATTGAGAAATCTTTGTAAGATGTAACACAAAAATTTCATTCTATTTAGAGATAAAACAAATCAATTTATACTATATAAGAACAGTATTTTATTAAACTAGTTTAATAAAATTAAATTACATTTAAATTTCACTATATTTATATTAACATAATATCAAAGTCATTAAGATTTTATTTTAACCCAAAATTTTATATATAGCTTCATTATTGGATCTTCTCCTTTTAATATCTGCGATATAATAGATCTACATAGTAAAAAAAAAAAAAAAACTTTGTATTTGACATATTGCATATTTTATTTTATTTTCTATACACACATACATTTGAAATTTATATACTAAGCATTTTATAATTTTTAATTTGGATAAATTTGTCACATTGGTCAAGTAAAGGGTTAGGCTAAATATTAAAATATTAGTTCGAAAAAAATTGGGTTAGTCTTACTCGATTTTTTACTTTGACATGTTGTATCCAGGTAGGGTAGGATCGGATTATTAATGTCACTTTTACTCAAAAAAACTGTTCAGTGTCCTGTAACTATAATAATAGTTTTCATTTTTATATTATAATAATAAATTATGGGTAAGGTGGCTTAGACTACTGCCATATGTTTCCATAATTATATAGTTTTGAATTTATCTAATTTATGATAATAAGAAATATGATTGATTTGGTCTTAGATTTAGAATCATGATTGGACATTCAAAAGTTAATATAATTGAGTACTGCAATATTGGTTTGTTTTAATAATATTGAAAAAGATTAATAATCTATAAAAATTATTAACCTACGTCAAAAGGTAAATATTTATTATAAAATAGTAACGAAAATACCTAAAATTGTCTATTTTTGTCAGAAAAGGTTTCAAAATTAGAGTACTGAAATTTTATTTAAAATTAATAATGTCAACTATTTCGAGAATAAAAAATAGAATTGCTTGATTATAATTCGTTAATAGAAGATTTGAAATTCAAAACACTAAAAAAATAGTAAAAAAATCGATAATTTATATTATTTTAAGATTTGTTAAAAACTTGGTTGAAGTCCATATTTTGTATACACGCCCTGACTTTTAAACAAATTTTAATTTTACTTAAATTTAAGTATAAGATTTTCAACTCTTAATCTCTTATAATAAACATTGAATACATTTTACTTATTTAACACATATAAGAGTGAAGAATGTAGAGTCTTTTTTAATTAAGATTATTCTCTCGGGTAGGAACCAAACATGGATGATTTGTTGATAAAGTGAAGAAGAGATTTGACGTAGAAAACAAATAATATTAAAATTTTGGAAACTAGAGTTTGATTAGAAAAAAAGAAAAGAAAAATGGGCACCGAAAGGCAAATGGGAAGGCGAAGGGTATTTGATTGTTTGAATTTGGTGAGTGAGGGACACAGTAGAATGGTTTTGGGTCAGTCAAAAAGTGCAATCATAAGCATCACTTCACCTTCACCACCACAAAAACTCTTCCCTTCTTATTCCCCCTTCTCTCTCACACCTACCCTATCTTCATGCACCACTTTGCCATGGACAACTCTCACCTTCTTCAATTCCTTCCCACCACCACCTCCTCCAACCCCTTCTTCCACACTGCACCACACACCCCCAACATCATCCACCAACACCACACCCTCTCCAACACCTCCTCCTCCAACAACTTCTACCCCTTCCATGTCTCCCAAATTACCCCCACACCCGCCCACCAAGATAGAGCCCTTGCTGCCATGAAGAACCACAAGGAAGCTGAGAAGAGAAGGAGGGAACGAATCAACTCCCACCTCGACGAGCTTCGCACTCTTCTCCCTTGCAATTCCAAGGTATACACATATCATACACTCCTTATACATAATTATCACACTTTCAAACTTCAATTCCTAAGATCACCCATATGTACCTTTTATACTTACACACTTCAAATAAGTCTTTTGTTCAATGTTTATGTCATTATTAAATTCATACTGTGCTTCTTTTTGAGCAATTTGCAACCTTTTCTCATTGACTAAGCACCTTGTTTTATTCTCAAAGGTTGCATACTTTTTGACCAACACAGCTAAATGTGCGTGTTTTACTTGGCTACACTTTAATTGCCATGAAATATATGTATCTATGGATATGTACTTCACTTAGATACAGCAGAAAGAGATCAAGTTATTGGAAAGAAACTCATAAAATCCAAAGGGTTACCTGCATTAGATTCTTCTTATCCATGCCATGTTTCAAAAGAAACCCCATTGAGTTTGGGAAAGTGAGTTTGCTTTTACCAACATGCAATATAATGGTTATTTGTGATTTTTGGTTCTTCAGACGGACAAGGCTTCGCTTCTGGCGAAGGTTGTGCAGCGAGTGAAGGAGTTGAAGCAGCAGACGTCGGAGATAACGGAGCTGGAGACGGTTCCGTCGGAAACTGACGAGATCACGGTGCTCTCTACCGGCGGGGACTACGGCGGCGATGGGAGGCTGGTCTTCAAGGCCTCGCTGTGCTGCGAGGACCGCTCCGACCTGATCCCGGACCTCATAGAAATCCTGAACTCGCTTCACCTGAAAACCCTGAAAGCAGAAATGGCCACGCTGGGAGGAAGAACGCGCAACGTTCTTGTGGTGGCTGCAGACAAAGAACACAGCATCGAATCCATCAATTTTCTTCAGAACTCGCTCAAGTCCTTGCTAGACAGGTCCAATTCCAGCGACAGATCAAAACGGCGCCGTGGCCTAGACCGAAGGCTAATGTCTTAAGCGGAGACACACACAGAAATGTTGTATTTCAGTAACTACACGTGCAAATGCATGCTTGGAAGCATGGCTCTTAGTGTGTTTGGTTATGTAAAGGGAGTTGAACTAAGATGGATTACATTATATGATATTATATTATAATTGTTTAGGTTGTTATTAGGGTAGTTAGGTAGGTAGCTAGGGTTTGTGTGGTGTTTGTTTGGAATCTTTGCATGTGAACTTAGTGTTGCATGTAAGTAGGAGAAACAGGATGGTGAGAATCTGAGAGGAGAAAGAAATGGGGTTTTGTTTAATTACGTGCTGTGCAAGTTGTGGCTTGTGACAGCCAGGGAAAGGAGTCTGTCTGTTCTGTAAAAGCAATGCTTCTGTGAGTTTCCAAGCTGTAGAAAATGGCATATTCGTTTCTCTTTCATGCACTTTCTTTGTCACATATCTATCTGCTTTGTGACTGTGTGTCGTTGTTTTTCCTTTTGGTCAGCTTACACTGATTCTAAAGAAGCAACTGGGTGGGGAAACATGGAATGCTTGTATGTTGGGAACTGGGTTTTGGGTTGGATTCTAGCTCAGGTTTGTTGCTGTAATGGGTGCTCAGGTTTTAATCACAATGTTAGTTTTTTTTCTGATTGACTGTGTCAATTATTAAAGACTAATTTGTTAAAATCCATTTAAGGGTCTCTCAGTTTCTTTACAAGCTCAAATTTTAGAAGTTGTGATGAAATACGTAAAGAATAAAGTTATCTGTGAGTATTATTGCAGCAGTGTTTTTGCGTGTGAGACAGTGAAATGACAAGGGGCTGCAAATTGACAGGGGTTTTGGTCGATGGAAGTGGAAGAATGTGTTGTTTCCAAATCTTGCTTTTGGGGGAGAAAAAGGAGAAAAGGTGTTGTGAGTGGTCGGAGAAAGAGGGCAAGCTCATTGCAAGTATCAGAGGTAGTTCTGCTTCTGCATATGGTGTTAAAAGGCTTTTTAATTAATCTGAGTCCGTGTAAAATTGTTGGGGTGGGGAATATATTTATGCAGACCAAAAGAAAACAAAAAAAACTGGTCTTCAGGTGTCAGTGCAGAGAATGTACTGTGTTTTTGTTGTCAATTTGTTTATTAACATATACAAATGACTCTACATATGTGCAGGTAAACATCTGATTAGCATTTTAACTTTGTTGTTGTCAATTTGTGTACTAAAATAATACAAATGATTCTATATATGTATGTATAGATAATATATATCTGATTAATATATATGTTGAGGCTTAGAACTACTTCTGAACTGAACTATCTGATGTATCTAGATGGTTTTGTTTGGTTCAAGATTTGAGTAGTTGAGAATGTCAAAAAGAACAAAAAGGTTTGAGTTGTGAGTACTATACTAATCTACTACATATTGCCTTAGGTTAAACCATTGTTATATATACTTCAATCCATTGCCAAGATCTTACACATGATTGGGAAATTTCAAACTTACCTAAATCTATGTGGATGGGTCCATTTAAAAAGGGCAAAGCTCTTTCGGCCAAAAACCTTATTTAAAAACAATTTACTTGACTACTTGTGGGGTTAATATAAAGTAATATTTAGATTTACACAAGTGTTATCACATTTTTTCTAATATTTTTTTTATTGTGGTTTAGAATTTAATAAAGGCTATAAAATATTTTGCAAGTCTTATTTCGTATTTATATATTCTTTATGAACTTATAGTTTAAATAAATGTATCTTATAATGTTGTAGTCTTAAATAATTTTTAATGATCAAGAGATTGTGTTAAAAATGTCACAATTTAAATTTTTAGGAAGTTAAAAGATTTTACAATCCCATATCTCACTTCTTATATTTTTTAAAAGAAAAAGTATATGTATACAATAATTTTGTGATGATTTATTTTATAATAAATAGAAAAAAAGGGAAAAAATAAAGGTGAAATACAACTAATATTATGATGTGAAGAAATAAAGTATTATAAAATGGTGTTGGGTGAATAACATTCACTCGTAATGCATGCATGATTGGTTTAAAATACGAATACGATCAAATTTTTAAGATATAGTGATTATAGCTAGTCCTTAAAAAGCACTTAAATGTAAGTTTTCTAAAATATAACTAGGATTCTTGATTGATACTAAGAATTTTATAAGTATCAAACAAACTCTTTTATAAACAAAAATATCCGAAATAGTGATAAGAAAAAATTAAAAAAGAAAAAAAAGTTTAGATTAACGTGTTTTGGAGAAGTAATAAGAATCTTTATTTACATGCAAGCGCCTCTTAACCTAACTATTACGAAAGAGTAATAAAAATGAAAAGAAGAAAATCCCATGGAATATGCAATATCCTAATTCCAATATGATTCAGTGACCAGAGAAATGCAGTTTTTCATATGTTGTCTTAAAAACAAGAAAAATTTTGGATATATAAAATTTATTAATGATTAATTCATTGATTATCTTCTGGAAAACTTACATTTCTGTTGGTATGTTGAATTGCAGGGTCATAGAATGAGCAGTCAAACAAATCAATGTGTTTGTTTGTGGTGTGGTGTGGGGTGAAAAAGTAGTGAGTGAGACTCATTCTGCAATTTTGGCCGCATGAACTTACAAATCTTGTACCTTAATGATTGCATTTTTTTTTTCATTTTTTTTTTTTTTTTCTCTCCCCACAATGACTGTATCTTATAAATACAAACAATTAACAATTAAGCACAGGAATTATTTAAAGTTTTTAAGATGGTCAGTCACATCATAGTGATTGGAATTTTGCATTGATTAAGGATCCAATCTAATAAGAAAAATCAAATAATTGCCAAATCTCATAATTAGCTATTATCCAAATTGTCCTGAACTTACCCCTTTAAGGCAGGTTACTCTTCAAGAATTCATAGTATGCTGAATTGTAACTCCATAGAGTCACTTTGAAAAAAAATAGATTTAAACATGAATCTGAAGAGGAATCACCGAAAGAGAGTAAAGATAAACAAATTATTTGTTTTAAGCATATTTTAATATAGATCATATGAAATTTAAGGAATTGGATTTAATAATACAATAAAAATAACCATGTGAGAAGAAAAAAGATTAAAGGAGATATTGAAATTATTATTTTTTGCCAATAAGAAAATATATAAATAAGATACTTGAATGCATGATAAATCAATATATAAAGAGGAACTAAAATATAAAATTATAGCATAACTTACTCCCTTAGCCAATGTGATACCTTGAGACCACTAATGTGAATTGAAGTTATACGATATTTACTTATACACATACACAAGTAATAATAACAGAAATACACATATACATACTTGAATATATTATCAATAATATTAATACTAATCTTAAATATAATAGAAATAACAATAATAAAAATAAAATAAAAATAATAATATAACTAAGAAAAAGAATCATAAATAAATTTTTTAACAATAACCGTTACATACGAATTTTGTTCTTATGTAATTTTAATCATTTTAGTGTGTAATTATCGGAATTAGAAACTACACAAGTTTTGTAATTTACATTGGTGAAAATTTTAAATTACCAACTCAATTCAACATTCTATATCCATATAACTTTGTTATTAACAGATAGAAAACATATTTAAGTTAAATTGGTAATTGTTCTTATACACTCAAAAATTTCATATAATTCAGATTTAAACTAGGTTCTCGAAAGGAGACAATAACAGCATAATTATTCGAACAAACAAAATAAGGTGACAAAATAAAATTAAAGACAATTAAATATACAAGGAATAATTAATAATAAAAATGAATAATCAATTTTGAATGATTTTAAACTTTTATCAAAGAAAAATAAACTATGAGAATGGTTAGAGTTCAAATCCCATAACCCTTCTTTAAAATCTCAGCCAATTTAATGTAACTATATTTATTATTGAATTTCAAATTATATAATTTATTTAACTCCGATTCATCATATATATAGGGTAAGTCCTTTGAAATAATATTTCTAGTGTTTCACCAATATTATTTAAAAATTAAGTTCAAAAAACTAAACATAATGTTTTCTATCTATAAACTCATCTTAATACAACTTATGTTGAATTAGATATAGATCTTCTATATATATACAATAAAGTTATACTAAATCTCACAATATCATAAAAAAAATTATTATACACAATCTTTAGCTTCACACTTAATTATATATCATAAAGTATTTTATTTCTATTACTATGATAACATTTCATTCACACTTTTTTTAACTACTTGCTTAGTGGATTTTTCCTTCAAGAAAAAAGTTGAAGAAGAGGATTCTTATATATTATAAAAAAAAAAAATCTTATATATATATATATATATATATATATATATATTATAAAGGGTTCTTATATATTTTTCTATCATTAACCTAAGAAAATCTATAAAGATGAGATGAAAGGAAAGGACGACCTATAATAAAACAAAGATAGATTGTTATGCTTTCATTAAATTAATGTTCAAGAATTATCTTCCAATGTTTGAATCTTCAATGAAAGAAATGAGATATATTAATTATTGTTAATAAATAAAGTTTTCCTTTAAGCTTTTTGTAGCATCCTAATTCACACTCTACATTCTTAGAATTTATTGTAATATTTATATTTTTTATTTTCAAAACCATATTAACATTTTCAATATGTGGATGGAATTTGTTAACTAGGATGTCAACATGGATTAATTAACATTTATTTTCTTTGAACAGTTTCATATATGTTTATATACAAGGTCTTGTAAATTATTGTCTAAGGGCTTAAAAATATTAAATCATATAAGAAAGTGTTACAAAATTACAAAAAACATTTTTATACATTCCAATAAAAACTATTTTTATTTAAATTTTTCTTAATCACTCTCCTAACAATATTAATTAATGTTTACCATAATATGTGAAATGTAATAGAATAATTCTTTACTAATAACACTTATGTAGACACTATGTTTAAAGACTAATATATGTAAGTTAAATAACTTCCATTAGTTGTTTTGTTTCGGTACTTATTGGACAAGTGCCTTCTTATATATAAATCATGAGATATAGTTGTTTTCATATGTATTAGGTATCAGTTACCAACTCTTCATCTTTTCAACACTTTGTTTTTATTTTCAATGATCAGATTCTAATTGTATGGTAAATAAACACATTATACAGTAGTTAATTAAAATTCAGGGAGTGGGGCTGGAACAAGATAAGAAAATAATAGTTTGGGTTAATTGAAAAATAGTTCGTAAGAATAGAGGGTGGAGGATTTAGGTATTAAGAGATTTAATAAAATTTTCTTAGCAACTGAAAGTGAAGGTTGGGTACGTAGGAAAAAAAGCTTATGGAGTGATATTATTATCTCAAGAGTTTTGGAGAAGTATTGACCATGAATGCATTAATTATTGTGAATCTAGATGGTGGAGAGATATAAGCATTTGTAGGAAGATTGAGGGAGAAGAATGGTTTAATGAGAATCTTAATTAAAGATCTGAAAAAGATAACAAAATTTATTTTGGAAAGATTGTTCGGCAAGAAGTATTGCTGAAGGAAGCTTTTCTTATAATTTTTGCAAATTAAACTTAAAATGACCTTAAAATAGAAGAGTTTGGGATTTGGCATGGACAAGTTTGAGAGTGGAAATTTAGTTGGAGAAATGTATGGTTTGAGTAAAAAAAAAAATCAATGGTTAAATAAGGCAAAAGATTATGAGTGTGTGTGGAAAGGAAGTTTTGAAAAACTGTATACTGTGAAGGATGTCTATAATAATTTTGAATGGAAGTTCTCAAGATTACGAGGAGGTGTTTCACAATTATGGAAATAAAAGGTCCACCCTCTCCCATATGTGTGGTTGGAGAGTTTTTCACAATAAGCTGTTAACTAAAAATATGTTATATAGATTCAGAATTGTTATTGAGAATCTAGTATGTTTTGTGTAATTCTAGTATTGAAAGTGTATGTTGTTTATTTTTCACGTGTAAAACAACTAGTCTCATATGGAATATGTATGATAATTGGCTTGGGGTGCACTTTGTACATCATAATATGACTAAAGAACACTTTTTAAGATTCCAATTTGGTGGGACTAGGAAAGGGTGTGAAGTACTGTGTGATTGATAATAAATTGATATATTTGGAAACATAAAAATAATATAATCTTTAAAAATAAAGAAGTATGACATTTAAAATATAAAAATATCAGTTTCACATACTTAGATTGATGTATTGACCTTTATAACTGCAATTGGGAAGGTTGCATAAAGTGGACAGGTTATTTATGCAAGGAAACTTCTTTTTTAGATAGAGGAAGAGTAATTGGTGAGAAACTATATAAATTATCAAATATCAATCAATTTGTAATGGTTATATTAAAGATTGTTTGCCTGATAGTTTATTTATATGCTCATGTTAGTAGATAGGACTTATGTTTTGCTAGTGCAAGGAGTGTCATGGTAGGAAAGAATGAGGAGGACAGAATTGTATAAGAAAACTATAAAAGTGCAACATTTTATGAATGTGTTGAAAATTTTTCTAAAACTTGCTCATGATTTCATGTGAAGTTTTTCATTGTTTTGATATTCCTAATAACTTGACCCCCTTATTTCTTGCTTTCCACGTATTGTCTTGTTAAATGTATGATATTATAAGAACCAGGATTGACTATATTTTTGTTTTTGAGATCGGGTTTGGGGTAGCATTCAGATTTGGTGTTTGGGACAGAGCTCTTTTTCTAATGAGCAGCCAGATAGTTAAGTGTCAATTATTTTAGTATACGATGGTCATATTTTTTTACATTTTTAGTTTATTTTTATGTATATAGTTTGAGATAATTTTATTATCCTATTTCACTTTTTTTTTGCCGATAAAAAATATAGTAATTAATTATATATAATTGTTAAATGCTATGTTAATATCTACAGCCTAAAAGCCAAAGAATAAGAGAAAGAAAAGCATTTCATTGCAAGTTTGTAATGTCTTAGCTAATTTAGAATAAAAGATTAAAGTTTCATGGGAAGGTTTGTATCAACTTCTTCCTAAGTTTGTTTTTAAAAGAAAACATTAAAAAAATTAAAAATAACTTTTTCATATTTTTTTTTTCTAAATTTTGTATTTTTAACTTATGTATAATTAATTTTAATTTCAAAAAAATCATTTCTTTTTATGCGAGACTAATATAGAAGTTGGTGATAGTGGAGGTTAAATTTTATGATGGATAATATCTCACTATATCACATCATGTTAGTGATTGTGTTGAACATAATAGTGCATTTTTCTTATAAAAAATAGAAATTGAAGAGAATGCTGACTAAAGAGGAAGGTGATCATAGAAAATTGCAAATCAAGAAACCCCTACAAAGTACACAATATTACCCTCCAAGAAAAGAAAAAAGTTGCAAATCACAGGCCATGACCCCACCAATGGTAAATGGGGTTTTCATGATTTGGGGTGGGGAAAATTATGGATTGTGCCTGCAAAAAAAAAAGTGCCTAAAGAAAATGGTTTTGACCCTTCTTTTTTCACAGTGTTTAATGGCAGCAAAAAGAGAGATAAAGAGACAAAAGGTAACACACAGGTTGTAACTTTCTCCAACTTGCAAAGACAGATGAGAGGTATGTCACCCTCACTTTGAAGACCAAAGAGGAAAGGGAAAAAGACAGCTGATAAGGGGGAGATGAAACTTGTATCATCTTTTTTTTTTACACGTGTGAAATTAAGAAATAAATATGTTTACATTCCTCTTTAAAGAAATTTTAATTTATTTCTTAAACATAGTGAAATTAAGAAATAAATATGTTTACATTCCTCTTTAAAGAAATTTTAATTTATTTCTTAAACATAAAACTTATTAAATTGGTCTTAAATATAATTTAGTTTCTATATACTTTCTTATTTTGATGTTTACGGCATTTTTTATTTTTAAGTTGATCCTAAGTAAATTAAAAATGTGCTAGATATACATAAAAGACTAAATTCAGAACAGTTACATATAAAATTTAGAAAAGTAATAAACATAAACACTCATTATTTTTTAGCATTTATCATTTCGATTTCTACTAAATCATATTATCTATAGATTTAATTATCATCATGTGTTTATTATTGTCTACTTTAGTTTCTTAGACTCGAATAAAAAAAAAGGTTTGGTCTCTTATTTTTTTTAAAATAATGCAATTTTATAAGTTCTGTCTAAATTAACTAACACTATTAGTCTAGTAGCAATGTCACTAAAAGACTATTTGGCCAATTAATTTACAAGTGTAAAATTGGATTTAACAATGGTTTACCATGTTGTTAATTTGTATATAAAAACTAACGTAAAAGTATAATGGGATGAGAAACATATGGTGGGTTTAACCTTTTTTTCTAACAAAAGCTAATTAAATATCAGTTATATTAATTTTGTTTTCTTTGTCTATCCTCGTGTTTCTTGGTCACGAACTCATGTAAAAAGCCCAAATAAAATCTTATTTTGACTTTAAAAAAATACCTTTAATTGTTTAAGGAAAATAATTAGGTCACATTTCTTTAATTTAAGCATGCATGTAACAGCGTTTATGTTATCTTTATAATATTATATTTGATGTGATAATCTTAACATTTGGAAGTCATATTATACCTGTCATTTTTTTTTCATAGATTCATTCTTTCTTGGGTTTTATTATATTATTATTATTATTGTTATTATTATTATTATTAAAATAATAAAACTATTTGAGGGCAGAAATTCGAACCATGTAAATGCACAGTTATTATAACTTATATATATATATATTAGAGAAAAATAGGTTATGTATAAAATTATTACAATCATAATATAAATGTTTGTTAATTTTTACAACAACTATTCTAAAAAGTATACTAAATTGATTTTTATTGTTTAACTGTTGAAAAAACTACATACAAAAAAATGTATTGCAATTAAACTATTCACATTAATATCTATACTTTTTCATTATTTTTCTCTATTTAACTTTCATTCCAGATTAAATGAGTCAGATCCTTAAAGTCAATATAAAAAAAATAGAAGAAATACTGAAGATCATTGATGGAGAAAGCTAGCAATTGTCCTTCTCATTAATGTACGATGAATGTTGATGTGATGTTACTCCAATTATTGATAAATTTATATATAAGAGGACACTGTTTGTGTGTTCTATAGAAACTTAAAACATTATCTTCTGAGAAGGGTTATTACTATACTTGTTACACTCAGTTGGAGTATTTTTTTTTTCCTGTTCAATGCAATTTATTCAATTTATTTACCGACTATAAAATCATAAATAAAACTTATTAAATACACTAAAAAAATCCATCAAACTATATGCACTATTTTTAATAGATTTAAACCAATGAATTATTAATATTTCTTTCATAACACAGTTAAAATACTCCTTATACAACTGTTGTATATGATGTAATTTATCCATTGAGCTCTTTAAAAAAACAGAATTGATTTTATAATTCTCATTCTAAGCATAGACTTATCAAACAATATGTATCTAACCGGCATATAACTACATTGATCTTTTCCTTTAAAAAAATACATTGTTTTGTTTCTGGTTTGGTAGAAACTTTATTGTTAAATATCTAGCTTACAACTTTATTTTACTTTTGATAAACATAGCTTATAAACTTTAGTTCCAACTGAGTTCTAAAAGCTGGAAAGCAAAAAAAAAAAAAAACAGACGCACAATTGAAAAAAGCCTGTATATGTACATCATATTATAGTAAAGAATGAAGACTTTACATAATCTGTCATAAATAAACTTAGCAGCTGCTGCTAGCTAGCTAGCAAACTTCGAAATGAATGAATGAACTTGGCTGGTAAGAAATGAATGTAAAGCAAATCAACAAAACAATCACTAACAGAAAAGATAAATTGACCACTGCATATATAAGTCCTTCAACAATACCCTTTTTCCATCGTCCACATGTACACATACATCGGTAGAGATACAGAAGTTTCAGGTCAAGCGTGTGCTATATCAGCTTTGTGAATCATTATTGTTCTTCAGTCTCTCCTTTATATTTACTAGTAATTTTTACTTTTGTCACTATATGTCTGGTCTCATAGATATTCAAATATAATAAAAGTTGAATACAGATTTCTTATTAAATGAATCTTCTCACTTTATGTTGTCTCACCAACCTATATTTAATATATTTAAAAGTATACTATAACTTGTGTAACATACATTGATCTTTGATTCAAAACCAATAACTTTCTTCTGCTCTTATAGTATCCTAGAATCCCTCTCTCTTTTATATATATATATATATATATATATATATATATATATATATATATATATATAAACACTAAAGAACACGCGAAAGAGAAGCGTGCATAAAGGAGGCTGACAAAAAGTAGTACTAGTGGGGACTGGAACATAGCAAAAATCATACAAAGGATAAGATATTATATAATATATAGACCTAGTTGTTTGTATATATATATGTAGGAGGAGTTTGAAGCAGTAATGAAGCTTAATATTTATGTATGACAAGTGGGGTCATGAATTTGATGAGTTGTGATAATAATAATAATAGTTAATGATGATCATAATAAGAAGAAGAATGTTGAGTGGTTTAAAGTTTGAATGAGATGAAGGAGTTTGAGAGAAAGTGCAGACAGAATGCATATTGCATGGGGTGATTTGTCGGAGACGTGCTTGGTTTGTGTATGCTTTCTCGATTATTACAGACTGTGATTACCCCATTTAATTAATTGCCCTATGTTGGTTGTCATTTTTTGTGGTTTAGTACTCTTCTTCCACAACCTCAAACTGCACTTCCATGTATGTACCAGTTTTATATCTCACAGGTTCACTTCCTCTGCTAAATCAATGCAATCATTGCTGTCACTATCTTCTAACTTGAATATGCAGATCAAAGTTTCACCTTAGTAAACACTTTTTTTTTTTTTTTTTTTTGCCTTGTTAGGATATATTTAAATAAACTTGAAAGGAATACATGTTTTATAAGTTAGAATAGATTTTTGTATAAGTTAAAAGAATTGGAAAATTTAAGTAGAGAAGTTTGTACAAATTAATTTATATATAAATTGTAATTTTAACATGATAAAGTTATATTTTTTATTGAGGTTATATTAAATAACACTCATATATAATATGATTTTTAAAAAAAATATATTTATTATAATTTTAATAAAACAATACTCCTATCTTGTTTTTAAATACATTTTATATTACATTCACTTTTATTATATTTTAATAAAATGATATTTATTTTACTTATTTTGTTTAAAATATTATATATTGTCTAAAATTTAAATAAGTATTACAAAAAACAAAAAAATAAAATTTAAAAGTTAAAAAAATTATGAAAAATATTTTTATAAATGGCATAATAGAGGTAAGTCGCCTTATTAAAAAGATAATGAATGTGAATATTATTTCTTAAAAAATATTTTGAAAATAAAAGAGAGAGTGTATTTGTTTTGAACATAAGTAGAATAAATATCTATTTTAAAACTATAAGAGAGATGGTTATATTTAAAATAATAACACAGGAAATAAATGCAATTTTTTTAGCAGAAACTATTTTTTTTATGTTTTTGTTATTCTCACTTGAGATATTATAAGTTTTTTCCAAACATGTTGTGTAAGTTATACTTCTCCAACAAAGATGTTATAAATTTAATAATAAATGAAAAATATAAAACAGAAGAAAAATTACAAATTTATTGTCTTAAAATGTTGAATTAGAAGTGATTTTTGAATTTTTTTTATATATGAATTTATTTATGATGTATTAATATTAAATATTTACAATTTTTCTACTTAAAAAAACCAACAAATAATGTTAACGTGGTTTATTGGTGTTATTCCCTGATTTGAAGTATTATATGAAAAAATATTCCCTTTTTAAAAGAAGAATATCGATACCGAAAAAGCTCAAACTTCAAAAGAAAAATATTTAATAGTTCAATAATGTTTAATATCCCAAAAAGTAAAGTGTATTCTAGCTACAGAAATCACGAAAATTGGAGAAGGTGAAATCAAACAAGCAGGAAGAAAGAATACATTTGTTTTCCTAAAAGGAAAGTTAGTAATTTTAGTTTTACTATAATGATGCATAACTCTAAAATAGTTACCTTTTACTCTAATTTAACTGGAAGTTAAAAGTAAAGAAGAAAAAAAATAGTTGTGTTTTCAGTCATGATATTTAAAGTTATTTTGGTTTTATATTTTTAAATTAAAAAATTCAATCTCTTAAATTTAAAATAATATATTAGTAATAATATGTTTTAAGTCCTTAAATATTGAATTCAAGAGAATAAAATGATTTATTTTGAGATTTGAGAGACGAAGAGTTATTTAAGAAAAAAAAACTCATTCTCACCATCATTTGGAAAACTTAAAAAATCAGTGGTGAACAATAAGAAATAAAAATAAAATTCAAATCGAACACAATTTTGAACGATCCTTGACCCAGTTTCTGGGTGGTTCTGGTTTGTGCAGGAACTCCTCCGGATTATATTTTTTCTAGTATTTCTGGTCTGCATGGTATTAAAATGTAGGTGTGTGTGGCAAATCTAAATAAGTTGCCACCAGTTGTTTGTTTTTTAACAGTGATATATACTTCTATTATCTGAGAGGAACAAAACATTTATATGTGGATGGAGGGGAATGCTTTTTCTGCTCTTAGTTATGACATTAGCAAGCTCATTCTTTTCTTCTTAAAGAATAAGAATTCAGCTTTAGAAAAGTACCTCCAACATTACTAATCAAACTTTATAATAAATCTAATTCACCCAAATAGACTTTTCATTTATTTATGGCAGCATGATATGCAAAGTTATAGTGTTGAAATATTACGTTGTTCAGTGCCCACTGGATTAGGTCACCATGACCCTTAGAGGTAATGAAAGGCCTTTTATTTCTTACACCTTCCCTGGTCCATAGATATACCTTCTTTTTTCCAATATCCTTCCTTAGATACCCTTCTAATTTTTAAATAATTTCTTACATAGTTCCTTTCAGAAAATCAGTTCACACTTTCTAATTTCCATTATGTTTAAGGATTCCTGAAAACACTACTTAGACACCACACAGACCTCCTCCATCTACTTGAGATCTTAGTTCTAATAAATATATGCAAGTTAGTTTTCTAACTCTTAAAACTGGAAGTTTTCAAATAGAAGTGAATTACTAAAACAGAAAGGTGCAAATGACATCTGCAAAATGAATATTAGCTCCAAACACCCAAATTACTAGAGAGCTACTGTTTTAGGGTATCCTTGAATAAACACTTTTTAGGAAGTAATTAAAAAAACAAAACAAAACTCTCTACAAATTAACTTACATAACTGATTTTATTTACAAACAAAATCATTCTTGTTTCATTTCATATAAGTAATGCTAAAAGAATATCCAAACAAAGTCACATTACTATAGCAACTGCTTCCTGCATCCCCACATTTACTTGCTGTACCCATCAGAAATTAATAATACCATAAACACCCTCTTCCGAATATTCAAAGGGAGGTAAGGGAGAATAGTGCAGTGAGTGGTTGCTGAGTGGTATGGATGTTTTCTGACAAGCGTGGTAATAAGTACCGCAAAGAAAGCTTCTCTTACAATGAGTGGGAAGTAAGTGACATATGAACTTGTGTAAAAGTTGGTGTAGAAGGTGCAGAGTCTGTATTTTGTTTTGCGAGTAATAGATTGTGGGGGTGGATGAAATGTCTTAAAAATATTTTCTATAAAAAGTTTGTGTATTACGGAAAACATTTTCCAAAAATAGAGCCGTGAATGAGTATTTACTTAAAACGATTTTCGTAGAGGAGACAATTGCTTCCGAAAACTGTTTTATGTAAAAGAACATTATAATTTCAGAAAACGTTTTTCATAATGACTTCAAAAAAACATTTTTTGTAAGTCATTCTTTTTTTTTTCAAAACGTTTTCCGTATAAAAAATGTTTTCCAGAATTAACAAGGTTATAAATGTCCATTCCCATATTCTGATGAGTGCAAGAAGCAAATGTGGGGGTGCAGGAATCAATTGCCCCATTACTATTAAACTTCAATGGCCCAAACCAAACAGAAAAATCAGAAACGCCACCCATTGGATAATCTCATTTCCCTCCACATTCTCCTGATTCTACAAGATAATCATTACTCATTTCCCTCCACATTCTCCTGATTCTACAAGATAATCATTACTGTAATCATTTCCCTCCACGTGTAATGCACTAATTGGAAGAAAAAAAACATTGGATACAAGACTACATTTATGTTCTTAAAATGAACTTTAAAATGAAAGGTTCGAGCATATTACACCCAAGGGAAAAGTTAACATGAGATTCTAAAGTGAGCAAATAAGAACAACAATTCTTAAACTTTAGCAGATTAAATTATGATGCACTTTAAATCAAATGGAAATGGGTTCAGGCAACCTTACTGGCTCTCACCCCTAGTGTCTGCATTACGCATAATACCTCCCTCTTATTTAGAATTTTACAATCCTCTTATTTAGGGTTACTGTAAAAGCCACTTTAACATTTATGTTATATCTAATAAGGGTTAATCGAGTTTATATCCTAAATTTTACTACGAAACTTCTTAAATAAACAGTATGAAGGTTATAGAAGTCATAAACTCTAATAAACTAACTCCCTAGAAAAAATTTCGAATGGGCCCCGCAAAAATGAGAATGTATATCTTTCTTTCAAAATCAAATATTCTGCCTAACTACATTTCCGACCACGGCAATGAAATATGTTAGCTGAAATCAGAAGTTAAAAACTGTTAAGCAAAACACTCGTAAATATCTCATACACAGCTAGCAATGGTAATTGAATTTAATGATCAAAATTTATCTGCCAGCAAGAATGACTGTGTCAGCCCACTGATTAAAAAAAACGCAATGGAGACATTATACATGTGCCTTAATTTCCAGCAAAGGAAAGAAGGAAAATTATCAGATGCTGGTTTAATCTCACCCTTGTATAAATAATATCACTTCTGTTGTCTGTCCTGCAAAAGCATTTACTGATCAAGGGCTGGCATCAAGGGCCGCCAAACCATGGTGATCAATGAGAGGATGATAATGTTAGTCAGTCACTTGGCACCGGACTAATTCATGGTGCAGTAGGTGGATGCAATATGGCAATACACAGAAAACATAGAACACCATTAAGATGGCCATTTTAAGTCGCGGCAGAAGACTGGCAATCATTGGGAAGCAGTTACAGACTTAGAATGCCTGGAACTCTCACAGCCTGGGCAATTATGTAAGCTCTCATGAATGTAAATGTCACAATCAAGGCAAAACTGTTGTTTGCATTTTGGGCAAATGACAGAAAGTCCAGGCTTGTTTCCTGTGTTAACAGTTAATAGAGGGGGGTTTAAGAAAATTGAGAAAGAACATATTATCTATGCAATCTATTAGGAAGAAATGAGAAAAATGACAAGGAATTTTAGAGCCTTAACTGAAGATTTTAAGCAGTAGGCTTCTGTAAGTAAACCAATCAAATATCACACAAAGCTTAAATACCTTAACCAAAAGAAGTCAGTATTTTTTGTCATATGTTCGTTCCCGAAATATGACCGCAGCCACTTAAAATCATATGTTCATTCAAAATTTTCAAATTCTTTGGTAATTGTATTCTAATAACAGCTTAAAACATACACGTCATTATTGGAATCTAACATTGCCCACACGTTCCTTAAGCAGCCGTAGTTCTTATTTAAATTCTGGGGTCTATTACATAACTTCATCAACTCTCGCTTGAAACATAGATGCATCAACATGATGACAAGAAAGCCAAGCCTTTTGCGTCAAGTTAAAAAGTATTCCCTATTATCATGCAAATAATATCATAGTTGATAGAAATATATTTCGACACATTGTATCAAGCGTATTGCACAATAAATAGTTTATCTGCTGTCTAAAAAAACTTTAACGTCCACAGTCAGAGGTCCGAACTCTACAGGTCATAATGTGTTACAACTTTCAATGCTCTGGGTGGTTAATAGGGATGTTTATCACAAATATGATATTTTCCTTTAGTCCGCTTAGGCTGCAAAGTAGTGTTGAATTTTAAAGATTGGATGGGTAGAAAAGATTAAAAGCCAACCCCATCTCTCAAAGACTATTGCTAATCTCTTTTACTATGGTTAGGTCCTCTAAAGATAATACATATCAAAACCAGTTTAAACAGATTGAAACCTCAAACAACTTCCATTACCAATTAATGAACTCATAAAATCTGGATGATAAAATCTTATTAAATTACAGACCTATTTGCAATCTTTACCATCCTTTCACCTTTAAATCCAATGACATGAGTATATATTAGACATAATATGTTGGCCAACAAAATAAATTTGTACAGCGCCAGAAATGGAAATGTAGGAAGAAACTTACCCTGACTAAGAAGACTTTGTTGACAACCAAAACAAGTATTGGAAGAACTGTGGCTAGAGTCATTTTGAGACGATGGAGAGACCTCATCAAACATCACAATAGGAAATAGATGATGGTATGACCTTGCCAAATGGGGTGAAGAAATAAGGGTCAACCCACAGATTCGACATTCGGTGGGAAGCTCACAGACACGAACTTTGCACCTTGGACAAGTGTATCCCCCTCCAGCCTTAGCCTCTTCATGACATGTGCATATTGCAACAGAACCCTCAGCTGATCGTTGTGGGAAACCCATCCTAATTAAATTAGCAGTGGCGTACTCTGCTATTGCAGGAGGTGGTGGTGCATGCTCCAGGATCAACTCTTTAAAGTGGGACTGCACGAGATGAATATAAATATATGAATTAATACATTCATGAACAAACAAACATTCGGAAAATGCAAACAAATTCAATGGTAGTCAGAGATGTTTTAAGTACTTGTTCAAACTAAGGCTGAAATATAGAGGATACTACATCTACATGAGTTTTTTCCTTCAAAATCAATAAACTAACCTCATCTAGCGCAACAGAATAAGTCCCTCCAGTTTCCTGGCACAGATGTTTACATACAAACATTTCAGCAGCAAGACCAATGACAGAGCACCTTATTTTACTCTTTTTGCATTTTTGAATGGTTTCCATGAGATCACCAGGATCACATGTACTGAGAGCCGAATATAAGATAAGAGCTTCTCGATGACCATATGATGGGATTTGATTTAGACATCCAAGAACAAGTTCTAGTGCATTTTGTAAGGAGGCATCACCGGAGCATTCTAGTTTACCCATCAAAGCGTTGATGTGAGACTCAGGACTGCCACCAAGTTCTGTTATGCAATTAGCAATCCCATCTTTTATAGTCACCAGACCAACGTGACTAAGCGGATTCTGATCAAAGAATTCCCTGATAAATACCTCAACCTGTTTCCCAATCACAGCCATCCTACTTGGTCGGAAGTCTCTCTCTGAAGCTGCCTTCACATGATAACAGAAGCCGAATTACATACAAGATGAGACTAAAAGGATATACATGTAACTGCAATCTTCTACATTTTATTTCTGTTTTATATTTCTTATTATATATTTCCACCAGTAATTTTACTGTTACCACAAATATTACCTCAAGTACAAGTTGAACAATACACTCGTTAGTTCATAAGAAGTTTCTTAACAACTTTTTAGGCATACAGCTCCTCATAGAAACACTAGTGTGAGTGCGACACGCTTATGAACACCTACTTCAGTTTATATATTGGAAGAAATGCCATCCGAGAAACCTAAGTAAATTCATCTTTCCCAATTTTATCGACAAAGTGCACTTATCATGAGCACACATCCTCCATTAAAAATCCAATTTCCAAGTAATCAAAGCACAACTCCATGTCACACGACTCAGAAGCATAAACAGAATCTATAATTAAATACCTTAGACAGGTCAACGACAATGTACAGGTATCGTATAAGCCCCTTCTGAATTCGTGCAGTAGCCGCAGTGGCAGCAAGGGTACGAAGGCGCCTGCGATACTGAGCATGGTAAATGGCTGTGGTATCAATGGGGCGTAGAAGTCCAGATTCATCCTCCTGCAAAGCCTCCCATGATCTATCTTCAGCGTAAGTTCTCTCCCAGGCTTCAAGGTCTGCACCATCATCTTCATCATCATCCTCTACGTCTCCATTAAGTGGCCTTTCAGCAACATTATTCATAATTTCTAAACCAAAATATGCAACAGTTAACTAAACAATAACAGTAGCAACCAAACAAAATCCGCATCTTATACTGAATCATTGATCATTGCGTCACCTATATATTGCTAATTTAGTCGCAATCCGCACACGAGGAATAAACGGAATTAGAAAAATACATCGGAAAAGGAGAATTGAAGAGATGCAAAGTGAAAAGTAATTGCAAGGAAATTGAAAGGATCAAGGGAGTAGCATTGAAGGTGTTATTATTAAAGCGGGAACCTACGTACGGCATTTGCAATAATCGAAAAGGAAATGGATGAATCTGAAGAGGGTAGAAATTACCTGAATTATTAAGCAATGAGTTCAAATTGAGCACAAATACCGAAGTGGAAGAAAACCCCAAGTATTGAAGGTTCCTCTTTCTCTCTCTGCAACTCTACTCTCCAAATCCTCTCACCAAGTCACACTGCAATATGCCCAAGTCCTATTATTTTCAGTCCCCAAACAAACAAATTGGGTCTTTTGGGCTTTTTATTACACTTATCAGGAAATTGCTTACTGACCCATCAATTGCTTCCTGCACACCCCATCAAATTTTCAAAATGACCGTCCTGTCCATGTTATTTTTATTTGAAAGGAGAAGGTGCAGATACAACGGCTTCCATGGTGGATTGAGAGCATTCTTTGGATAAGGTGATGGCGCATTTCTCTAACGATGAACAGGATAAAAGCATTCTAAAAATAACTTTCAGAATAAAATATTCAAAACATATTTTCTAAGAACATGTTTCAAAAATAAATTCTAAAATAAAATTTCCAGAACATATTTCTAAAAAACGTAATTCAAAAATAGGTTTTGGAATAAGATTTTTAGAACATGTTTAAGAAAACACAATTTGGATTACAATTCTAGAAAATATTTTTCGAAAACACGTTCAAAAATCTTATTTAAAAATATATATTCTGGAAATAACATTCCGTATTTTTTTTTTTTAAATCTACTTTCTGGAAAGAAAAAAAAAAACCTACGATATATTAGTCTAGAGAGTACTTTCTTCATTTTGAAGGAATTGATGGGGTGTAGAAAGGAATTTGCCCACTTATGATGTGTGATTTTATTTAGGCTTCTTTGTCCCTCTTTCTACTTTTATCTTTTTTTTAACTGAAATATGTTTCTAAATATTTTGAAATTTTATTTAAATTCTTTTTTTTTAATTTCTAAATTCACCACATTTTCGTCTCGTTATTTAAACTCTCAGTACTATCAATTCTCTTCTTTCTCGTTTCAATGTTTTACGATTTGGATTGGTGACCAACTAGGTAAAGGCACCGTGTCATTAATCAAACAGACAAATCAAGAGTTGAAATGTATAAATCAGCATAATAATGTTGTTCAAGTTTAAATTACACATGTAACTAATTTTAGTTTCATAATAAAATAATTTTTATTATATTTCTATAGTTAATATCACAGTTGTTTTAATAAAATATTTAGTTATAATTTAATTCTTTATAATAAAAACTATAAATTATGTTGTTATAGAGTTATTATGAACAGAATATTAATAGTATTATATATATATATATATATATATATATATATATATATATGATTCATTCAATAATATATCTTTTATTAATCTGCATATGAATGATAACATTAAAATTAATTAAATGATTTTTTAATTATTAATATGAACTCAAATTGTCAATAAAAAATCTCAAAATAAAACTAATGTTTTATTTTACCTGATATTATTATTTTAATTAACAAGTTATTTAGTATGCATTTTAATTTCAAACACCTAATACTTTATAGTACTAATTCGATAGATATTACATATAATTCAATATTTTCAGAATTAATAATTATTTTGTTAAGACTCGGTATTGTAGTCTCATAAAGTTTAACATACTCAAGGATCCTAACCGTATGTGTTTGATGATAATAAAATATAACTAAGTTTGAACTTATTAATTAAATGAAATATATTGATACACCTAGTTGTTAATTAATATTAACAATTTAAAATACCATCTAACTACTATAAGAAATTAATAAAGAAAATCAATCGAAGTGCCCTCACACATATTTCTATTGATAAATGAACCTTCTAAATAAATATCTTTGCATGACTATACATCATTTTCTGTTATACATAAACTAGTGTTTATAGTTTTTTTATTCTGTAAATATATGATAACATGGAACAAAAATTATACTAACATATTTTACGTGCCCATATATGAAACGTATTTTTATATTATAGTTAAATCAAATCATATATTACATCATACATATGAATATATATAGTATCAAAATAAAAGTTCTATTTAGTATTATATTTTTCTTTATATAAAAACCTTCTAAATAAGAAATAATATAAATATCAAAATGAATAATAGTAATATTATCTAAAGATTTTATAAGATTATGATTACAATTCTTTTTTAAAAAAAGTATTAAGATAAGAATTTTTAATATTAGTCATATTTTCAAGAGCTTGTAAAAAAAGAGTTGAACACTAAATACGAAAAAAAGTTCATATCATATACTCAAAGTTTATAAATATGGTCTTTTAATGTACTTGTTAAAAGAAAAAACTTTGTAATATCATTCACACTACTTAGGAACATTTTATTATTTGTTGAAAAACCAACAGGCCACACCATTAACATTATTTTTTTTCTAGTTATTTCTTCTTCATTCTTTGTTCTTTTATTAAAAAGGATTTATGCCTCTAATTCTCCTTATCTCTCATCTCTCTTATTTTTTCACTCGTATTCTTATCTCTTTTAAAATCAAATCCTGCCTTTCAATAGTTGGTGTGTAAAAGGATCAAATATACTCAAATGTATTCAAAGATTTTAGAATTTGGTGCTCTCTAACCCTTTATGATTATTATTTAGAGTGTAAGTAACTTTTAGGTAAATGGAGTTATTATTGATGAATTTTTTTTCAATGAGTTACACTTAAGAACTTAGTTGAATATGAATTTAAATGACTAGGTTTATGCCTATGTGAAATTAGAAAGTTGATGTTGAATAGCTATGGTTAGTTTGACTTAAATTTGGGGAATGTTAGAATAATAAATCAAATTTAATTGAATTTTGAAACTTGATAAATGATTATATTGTAGTTTTATTTAATTGAGATATGTAATAACTTCATAATTCAATGACGTTGAATGGTATGTTGAGTTTTCAACTATCCTTTTGAGTTGAAACGTTTGTAATATGACATGAGCATTTTAACATTTTGAAAACTATCAGGATAATTATTTTTGATAGGTTACAGAAATGTTTTGATTTGCTGCATAAAATTTATTTTCTGATAGATTTTTCTCAAGTAAGAAACTCTCGTACGGACAAAAATGGAATAAAGAGATTAATTTTTGTTTATGTTATTTTGTCGTTTAAATGATAGTACTTATTGTTCATGGTGTTTTTAATCTCTTAGAAGTTGTTTGTTTCAGCGATGGAAATATTTGAGCAAAGAAAAGAGGGTGAAGTGAGAAAAACGAGATTGAATTTCACAAAAAACGAAGAAAAACTTTCTTTCTGTAAACTTTTCACTCTCACATACGAAGATTTGCAATGAAAGTTACTTTTTACATTACTTTTTAATTAAATAATAAAATTAATTTATAAAACAATAATAAAATTAAATAATTATAAAAATAAGATATAAATAATAAGATCATTAAAAATATAATTTTTATATATAATTATTATAATATATTAATATATATATATAAATAAATAGATAAATATATATATATATATATAAATAAATAGATAAATAAATATATATATATATATATATATATATATATA
>Ga0099825_1001061_pt1 | contig 33683 bp, 5 predicted proteins | sample SiratroredBW_FD_76838 | JGI IMG/M metagenome (GOLD analysis project Ga0099825, IMG submission 76838) | Root nodule microbial communities of legume samples collected from California, USA - Siratro red BW | ecosystem: Host-associated > Plants > Roots > Nodule | place: USA: California | collected...
TATATATATATATATATATATATATATATATATATATATATATATATATATATATATAACCACACTCTATAGTTTCAAGTTTCTACCAAACACTTATTCCACGGTTCTCACGAGATTTGCGTAAGCCAAAACAAGTATATTGAATTGAAGGGTTGGTCTCCACAAACACTGAGATTCACCATGCACAATGCAGAATGCACGTGGTGTGCTTGTGACTGATCAACATGACTTAGTGGGTCATGGCCATTCCTAAATTCTCAACTTCATTTTGATTATTATATAACACATTAAAAGTTATTTTCTGGTTCCCTTATCCTATAGAATATAGTTTATTTATCTAATGCATTCCTTCTTTAACACATTGTTCATATACTACCTTTTTATATTCAATACAGTTATATATTTTATTTGTTCATAAAATATATTAAAATTCTTGTATATATTATACATGTGAAAATTTTAAAATTTTATGAGGTCATAATTTTTTGTCTTTAATATTTGGACTCTTATCTAGGGGTGCAAAATGGAGATTTTTTTTTTTTTCATCAAAGTGATATAATTGTGTACCATAACATTTAAAATGGATATATTTTCTTTTTTTACTGCATCACGATTTTATTCTGAAAAAATCGTGTTAATACGAGAGGATTTTGATTGTTAATCTACATTAATTTGTGACATCTTAGTTGACATCTTAGTGTGACTTTAGTATAATCTGAAAAAAAATTATTTTAGTTTGAGTAAAGCTGACACAACTTATTTATTTGCTAATTAAAAATATCTTTACCATTTCTAACATTATATTGCAAAATTGTACTAATCCACAAGTGAGGTTGTGTTTTCAATCCGTCAACTCTCTTTGTTAAAAAATTGACAACTCAAAAATGGAATGAGATAAGCTAACTTGACAATTTCTTTTTTATAAGTTAAAAATTAAAATAATTTAAGATATTAATTTTTATATTATATTATTTGAAAATGAAAATTCATAATAAGAGTTCAATATATATTAATAAGTAATATATAAAGATGATAATATTTATATAATTAAATATTTTTAATATGTATAATAAATTTTAAAAATTTAAAAAAATTGAGAGAACATTTTCAATTCTATTATACTGTAATGTAACATCGAGGACTCGAATTGTCACCCATCTCAGCTTAGTATTTCTCTCTTAACTAAGCCAACAATGCATTAATATCTTTCCATGATATCTCCTGTGTATGACCACCACAAAAAACAAAACAACTCTCTGATCGTCTCAATAGCTTTCACATGATACGAGGGAAAATCTTGTGAACCATTATCTATGACATCAAAAACAATTTGCACTTCTCCATGTGCAAATGTCCAAACACCCTAATGTATATATGAACAAGATATAAAAGAAGAAATATGTTAAATAAATAAATATGTTTTTTATAAGGAGCCTACGAAAGAACTTTATATGTTATAAGATAATTTAAATTTTTTTGAAATATATCAATATCTTAAAATAAAATTATACAATAATTTTTTATAGTAAGTAAAATAAGTTATAAGCTATAGAATTATTCATTCAGTATTTAATTAACAACAAAAACCTTCATCGTAGTAGTCAATACCAAATAGGGATCACAAACATTTGAAGGGGCAGTTAAAGTAGTTATTTTTATTTATAGATTCTTCTTGAAGGTTTATCTCTTTACATTAAAAATGAAAAGAGCACGCACCATACCTAACTTGCAAACCAAACTAGTTTTTTTTTTTTTTTTTAAAAAAGAAAAAAACAGATAAATGTGGAGAAGAAATAAAATCTAATTGAAAAACGAGAGCTTAGTTAAAAGGTAAGGAAATAGAAAGAAATTCTCTTAAATAAATAATAAAAATGTGTAAAATTATTAGAACTATTACATCATCAAGGTGAAACTTCCAACGGAAATGGTTGCTGTTGCGGCGCAATGTCATAAACTAGTAGACATGACATTAACTCCTTGTAGACTCATTTGTCGCGTTTCTGAAAGTGATTTTAATTGCTTATAAACCCCATTTGTCGTGTTTCTCAACGCGATTTTCAATAAAATTGATACATGCATCTTTCTGCAACCCACTTGATCTTTGAAACTAACAAGACATAGCTACAGTATTAATTGTGTATGCTATTGTTGTTTTGTAGTTGAATTGAAGATCTTTGCTAAGGGAAAATGCTTTAATTTGGAAGGAAGAACAATACTGAAAACTCTTGAAAAATTTTACCAAAGGTTCTGTTCACCATGTTGAATAAAGTTCAAGTAGTTGTGCATGGAATTATATAATTTTTTATGTCCAGGAATCAAATTAGGTATGTGGCTAATAGAAAAAAAAATACTCATAATAAATAAATTCATATTTATAGGTATTTTTCAAATTTATAATATTTAAATTGGAAAATTTTAAATATAGATATTTGACTTTTAAAATTTATCGAAATGTATTGGTCCATGCAATTTATACTATTTATTATTTTAACTTTATTTATATATAAATATTTAAAATAAAAGTATGTAAACTTTATGTTAAACATATAAATGTAATTAGTCAAATTAGGTAAATGTAATATTAGATAAATTTAATTTTAAAATTAAAATATTAAAATAAATAATATAGAATTTTTAAATGCAATGCTTATTTTTTTCATTTTTTATTTTTTTATTATGTAAAAATTATTATCTATTTTTATTTAGTGTCAAATTGTATAGTAGATCTTGGATTTATGTAAAAAAAATAAATAAAATATGTTATTTGAGATTGATAATATTTTAGTTTAATAATTTTGAGAATTTTTTTAACAAAAGCATATTTTTCCTTTACTTCAGTATTAGACACTCAAATTAAGACTTTTTCCAATTTATTTTTTTTCATGAGTATTTAATGTAAATGAATTTTTTAATAATTTATTTAATTTTTATTTTAATAAACATAAAAATGTAAAGTTTTCCCTCTTTGGCTATAATAAAATTAATTTACAAATTGGTGTTTTACATGAATTAAATCATATATTTTTCATTTACTGTTTTTTTTTTACTTATGTCTATATTTTTAAACATTTTTGTACTTTCCTTTATTATGTAAATGAATTGAATTTTAAAATTAGATTATTGAAATATTGAAACAATTAGCATCTTAGAGATTTGTAAATACAGGACTTCTTCATTTATTAGATAAAAATTATCATTTAATTACTATGGTAGACTTGAAATTTACCTGAAAAACAAAACATCAGTAGAATATTTTAAAACATTAGTAGAATATTTTATTTGAGATTGATAATAGTTTGGTTTAATAATTTTGAGATAAAAGTTTAGTTTTTATTTTTTTTTTAAACAAGTGCATACTTCTTTTTAAACATATTTTTTTTAATAATAATTATATATTTAACAAATATTTATGTATCAAACCATTCATAACATTGAAGATAAATTCTTAAAATGAAATAGTTACTCTAAACTATTTGAATTGTTAAGCACATACTCCATTATAGAGTCCGATTCATTGTAAGGAAATTTTTGTAGCAGGTCCTATACAAATCATCAAATAGAAATGAAGTTGTACACAAAATCACATAATATATATTACAATGTAAAAAAATAAGAAATATCAAATATTTTATTTGGTAATATATATATATATATATATATATATATATATATATATATATATATATATATAACATTTGAGAAAGAAATTGTGCAATGTCTAGGATGATGAACCCATTATATTTATTAAAAGCGGTAAATGATTTGCATCCTCGCATCTTGGATTAAAGCTCATTTTAGTGCAGTTATAACACTAGTCTTGGATTTTGAGTTTGTTTTTAGTAAAATCTAAATATTTAATTTTATTATAATAGCAATACTTCAAGCAATGCATCAAACTTTCAATTAACATGCCATTCTTGATGTTATAAAAAAACATCACCAAACTTTCAATTAACATGCCATTCCTAATGTTATAAAAAACATTAAACTGATTTTAAGGACTCCTATTTACCATTAAAAGTTTTAACATTGACAAATTATATACAACAATGACAGTATGCATATCTCCAACTGAGAGGAAAGTGTTTAGTTCATCAATAAACTCTCCGTATTTTGAACCATTGAGAAGATTAAAAAAAAAAAAAAAAACTTCAATCTTACACTCTTAAGGTGTGAGTATAGTTAGGAATATACATTAAATTAAATGTTTTTTGATTACTTATTTTTTATTAAAAAAAGGAATATTAATAAAAGTAATAAGGTTCCTCAGTCTATATACAAATTTACATATGTATAACTAATGTTAAGATATAAACATAATTATAAAAAAATTATAGACAAATAATTTCATGCATCATTCTTATATATTTTTTAAAAATTAACTAAATTAGGAACACATGACATAAATAAATCGTTTATGACATTCCTGACATATAGATAAATAAAACAAGACGGATAAATGAAAATAGATCATAATAAAGCATATAAAAACTATTGTAGCCCACTAATGCAGCCCACCTCCCTTAAACTTGAAATGAGAATGATAGTTGGATCCCATTATGACTACTAATTTTGTTTACATAGGATTAGCAGAAAAAATAGGACAGAAGAGTATGATGAAAAGAATTATAATTTTATTTTCTATTAAATTTTTTTGTCCTTCTTCATTTATTCAAGTTATTAAAATTATGTGATTCAATTATTGCTCAAAATATTGTTGATATTGTTTTTCAATCAAAACACTCTTATTATAAATTCCTTGATCATATCAAGAACAGGAATGGAGTTTTTAAAAAGATTTTTTTTTTTTAATAAAAGATCTATTTTCTCTCTACAGTAATGATCTTACCTTACAAAAAATTAATAAAATTAATAATCAGAGAATGATAAAGTTTGGTATTTAGTTCATTTTAAATTTGGTGAGAGTTGATTAGAGACTATCTATTTAATTAAAATTAAAGAATAAATACTATAACAAAAATTAAAATTAACGACGAGACAAATTTATCAAAAATATTTAAAATTCGTCGTATTTATTGATGAATTTTCGACAAAAATAAAATTCATTGGTAAATTTGTTATAGGTAAATTTAGTAACATATTTGTTGAGTCCATCAGTAATTATAGACAGATTTATCCATCAATAAATTTGTCTGTAAATTGATAAATAATAATTTTATTATAAAAATTAATATATGTAATTAGCAAAGATTAAATCTGTTGATAATCAATAAATTTGTCTGTAAATTGATAAATAATAATTTTATTATAAAAATTAATATATGTAATTAGCAAAGATTAAATCTGTTGATAAATCTGTCGATAATAATATTTTACCGACAAATAAAATTTTGTTGATAAGGTTCCGTCGATAATTTAATTTTTTCTTATAGTGAAATACTAACATAATTTAATTTTTTTTTATAGTGAAATACTAACATAATGTTTATTTAATTGATGAATATAATTAATGTTTAAATGAGGGATGGTGTGGCAGAAAAAACACTCTCTAATATGAAAAAATATATGAAACTGTGATAATTTAAGATATGTAAACAAAGTGAAAGTTATTGAAGATATTGTTGAAGTGGTGCTAGTTGCTGCATTTGATACACTTTTTCATTCCTGAGAGATATTGAAAGTTAAAGGAATTGAATACCGTTGGACTAAAGAAAACAATAAATGGCCCAAAGAGTGACAAACGTTGCATCAATTCCTTTAAATATTTGTATGCGGAGAAGAGAGAAAGCACATGCAACGTCCTAATCCCAATTGACTGGTCCTCCATGGATTCACCACAACACAAAGTGATCATAAATACCATAAATTTTAAGTCTCAAATGGTGGCTGTTGTCCCCTTTCATCAGAGCTTCACACATGCTTCTATGTTGTCATTTGTCTTTTTCTTCAAGATTTGCTTCATCTTTTTTTCTTCAATGTAACTGTTTATTTCAGTCTTCGTAACAAAATTGTTTTTGGCACCTTTTCATGTATATATTTGTTTAACTGAAGTACTGAATATGAACATGAAGATTCATGTCTATGATAAGAGAAAATAAGGATTAGTCTATTTTATTGGGAAAGAAATATATATATATATATATATATATATATATAAACTGATGGGACGTCCTTAATTTAATATCTAGTTTTTTTATAACAATTTTCAAGAGATAATAGTACAGTTTAGCAATATTAAAGTCTTTAAAATATTACTATAATTTCAAAAACTAAATTTAAATTCAACAGGATGAACATTCTATTTTAATAAGATTTAATAATAACTACTTATTTTTATATACAAATACAACACATCCAAACTAGAAAAATATAGCAACAAACACAAGAATTTTATCAAAGTTTTGGGTCTTCTGTTATATATATATATATATTTCAAAATTATTTATGTTTATAAAGTTTAAAGACCCTTCATTGTACTTGATGAATTATTTATCTTGAGAGAAAAATATATATATTATTTTCTTTTTTTAAGGATAACACTTTGCATTCCTCGATTTGAACCTTTTTTCAGTCCCTTCTTTATTAGGAGTTTTTTTTATATTGTTATTATTTTGTTATAAAAATGGTTTGACTGGATATTTTTATTTTTGTCAATTTTTTACGAAGATAATATTATCCAAAGGATAGGAAAATTGTGATTGTTAAAGTAAAGTGAAGAGAATGTTCTCTTATAAAAGAGTTATCTCCTATTGGCTAAAAATAAAGTTGTGCGATGTGATTGGTCAATTTACATACAACTTGCAAGAGATGCCATAAAAATCATCAGAATACAATATCTCTAGTTTGCAAGGCATGCTTTTCTCCAAGTTTTCCAAACTTCATTCACCATAATTTGAAAGCAACATCAAATGAACCTGATAAGGCGAATGAAGACATATGGAAGGTAGCCTTCGATTAATACGAGACAAAAAAAACTTTGATAAGCTTATCTTAAACTCATGCATTCAAAACTCCTAGGCAAATACCCTAATTTTAACAACACTTTCATAAAAATAATATTTTATTACCCTACTAATACTATTCTTTCTTCATTGTAGATGAATTCATCTTGCGTTATTATGAGAAAATTGTTGTTATTTAAATCTCTGCCAATCCTATATAATGATATAACATGCTTATACATTTCTTGAAATGGAATTCTTACCCATATGTAATTAAGTGATAAGCCATCATTGCTAATTTGTCAACATGAACTAAATTATAATTCTTTAATAAAAACTAATTATGATTACTAATTAATGAAGATGATTACTTAGTGGGGAAGCATACATAATGAATAAACTGATCAACAGCACTGGGACACAGATATATAATGCTAGCACAAAGTCAAAGAGAAGCAGTAGGTCAATTTAAAAACAAAAATTGCTTTGAAATTAATTGAAAGTCAATTGTGGAAGCCAATTGCATGTTAGCATGTTTCATGCATACATGCAGTTGTCCATGGATTGTAGTGTGTCACCGACTATGCATCTTATTGTTCTTCAATGGTGGTGATACATTATAAATATAGACATCTCTCTCTTTGCCATCTTATAAATATTGATATTTTCTTTGTCATATGATTTGGTACGGAAAAATTGGACCTTAAGGTACAGGTTTCTGCGTGGAGAATAATCAATGCAATTTTTAATAGGATGAGCAATTAAATTAATGCACTTTTACATTTGGCTCATTGTACATTTGCTCTTTTCTTTTTTTTCTATTTAAATTAGCTTAGAAAAAGGTGTAGCTTGTGCTTGGCCAACTCATAAATGTAATTGAAGTAACCACCACATGTTTGGGGTATTTAGCAAAATAAACTATTCTCAATAATAATTACTCGTCTCGTTTGAAGAAAAGGAGGAATCTATGCATCCACACATCCACACCTAACTTTATGTGTCCCCCATGAATAAAATATTGCAAATTGATTATTGCAAATTTTAGTTACAATGTAGTCTGCACGCCTTTAAAATGAAGTTGAAGAGAATATTTAATCCCCATACGTTATTATTTTTTTTTTTTGTGTGTGTTGAATTCCCATATCTTACAATTAGTTATTATGGATTTTATTCTAATTAAAACCACACCATTTCTCAAATTTATATATTAGCGATCCACACCTAGACATTTGAGTAAATCAATTTAAAGGAAAAAGTTGTGTTGGCATCCCTTAAAGGGGCTACTATTAGGACTTCAATATAGCTATTTACATTATTCACTATTTTGCTTTCATTTCTCATTTGAAAAACTTAACCTTATTTGAGTTTTTAAAATAATAACTGATTTCATTGAACTTTTATTGTATTACATGTTAATATGTTATATATATATATATATATATATATATATATATATATATATATATATATATATATATATATATAATAAAAATAAAATAACTCAGGAAAAACGAAAATAATTTATTTTTCGTTTACACTTACACAATCAATCATATCACTTTTTGGTTATATTCATCAATTGTAAAATTTTAAGTGTATAAATAGTCAAATGTAACTAACAAAAAGCTAAACACGTACATATATGTTAATAAAATAATATTTCAAGTATTATAATTAATTAAGAAAATTGTAAGTAATATAAGTGTCAAAATTTTTGGTATATAGGGTATTATTCTAGATTTTCTATTACTAGTTACAATTTTAGACGTGCATGAAATTATTAATTAGTGAAAAAAAAGTTATTTTTTATTAATACAAATAAAAGTCAAATAACTAAAATTAGAAGATGGAAAATAGTAATAACTACTGGCTATACTACAAGAAAAATGTTATTTAGAAATCAATTTTGAGCTACCAAATGAAATGATTACTAATTGTGACCAAAATAGTCACTAAATTAAATTTTGGTCGTTAAATAACTACAAAATAGAAGTAATGATTGAATTTAGTGATTAATTAAGTCAAATAATTGGTATCTAACATTAGCTACCAAGGTTTTAGTGACCTATGTCATTAGCTATCAAACGAATGTAAAATTATTACTATTTTACATTCGTTTGATAGTCTGAGCATTTGACAACTTAATTGTACATTGTCTGATGAACTAATGTTAATATAAAAAAAATTATATTAGTAAGTTATTGTCATGTATGTCTAACATGTAACTGTTTTATAATCTTATACAAGGATGATTTGTATTGCATATTATATAAGTTGTAAAGAAGAATCTCTTAATAAAGCTTATACAAGGTAGTTTTATCAATATATATTGTTTTATGTTTTCTATATTGTCGTCACTTATTTGTATGACTCACTATCACTATTGCATTATTTTTTCGCTATTCTTTGGATTTATTTTATTACTAGATGTACAACAAACTTGTATCAAAGCCAATTTGGATGTTGTTTTGTTTTTGTGATCAAGATTCTTGCAAGACGAGTTTTACTTCCAAGATTAACAAGTTCAATTAGAAAAACAATTTTAACTTATGGAGAATCAAGATAAGAGTCTTGCCTCGAGGAACAAGTAATGTGGGCACTGCTTTTAGTAAGCACATAATACATAAAAAGGCGTGTTTTGTAGTAGATAGAGGAGAATACTATTTTAAGATCCCTTTTTCCTTGTCAAATGAGGTCTTTATGAGGTTGGAGAGGAGAAGAAGTTGACGAACTTGTTGATGTTAACATCCATTTGCAACAAACTTTTGTTGAAAAGGTTATTAGATGGATTGTGTATGAAGGAGGGTACACCACTCAAGGCTCATCTTGATTAACTTAATTCAATTGTGATGGACTTTTGAGACATAGACATTAAGGTAGAAGATGACGATGCAACAATGATTCTACTAGTCTCTCTCCCACTATCCTTCAAGAACTTGGTGAATTCTTTAAATGCAGGGAAGTTCTACATAACACTTGAAAAGGTTAAGTTTGCTCTTTATACAAGGAAGTTTCGCTTTAAGTCACCTGAATGTGTTAATGATGCATCGTCTTCATTGTCGGTGTTTTCAATAAAGATAAGAAGGTCAAGAAGATAATGTTGATCCTAAAGAAGTTAGTAAATATTGCTAACAATCAAGAAATTGAAGAAAGGATCATCCAAGATTAAGGAAGCAAGATTAGGTTGCAATTACAATTTAAAAGGTGGAGTCTCCAATAATCATATGGTATTGATCTTTGTCTCACACAACAATTATCTTATAGGTAGGTACTAGATTTTGGATGCTCCTTTTACATGTATCCTCGAAAAGACTTGATTACCATATTTAATTAGTTGGACAATGGTAACATTTTCATTGGTAATAATGTTTCTTAATAGATGATTGGTATAAGCTTTGTACAAATAAGGATACATGATGACATAGTTTGTACATTAGCCAACATCTAGTATGTTCCAAAGTTGAGGAAGAACATTGTATCTATCAGAGTCTTAGAAATAAAGGGTTATATATGCAATGTGGAAGGTGAAATGATGTAGATAAGAGGGAGAAATGGTTTTGTGGTGATTCAAGGATCTAATGAAGGGAACTTTTTTTTTTCTTTAGGGTTGTTTGTTGTTGTTGAGATTGTTTTTATCTCATCTTCTAGAGATACCTCGTCTGGTAGTGTAGTTTAGCACAAACATCTAGGACACTTAAATGTCATTAGGTTAGACATTTTATCCAAATGAAGGTTGAATGGAGACAAAAGGTAGAAATTTTTCCATTTTTTTAACATTGTATATTTGGAAAGCATGTCACATAGAGCTTTCCAACAGGGTTACACAAAATAAAGGTCATGTTAGGCTATGTCCATATAAATTGTTATGGGCTAGTTAAAGTTTCACTTTTCAAATATGCAATATATTATCTCTCAATCTTTGATGATTACTCAAGGTTCACATAGGTATTCATGCTTAAGTAAAAATCTAAGAGTTTTTAAAAGCTCAAGTATTGGATTATCTTAATGCTTAACCAAACTAGGAAGAAGTGTTTAAGGACTCATAATGTTTGAAATTTTGATTTAAGGGGTTTAATAACTTTTGTAGAGATAAATGCATCACAAGACTTTTGAATTTGCCATACTCCACAACAGAATGAAGTCATTGAGAGGACAAATAGGACTTTGTTAGAGAGAGCAACAAGCATATTGTTCCACTCTGGTTTGCACAGACACTATTGGTGTTAGGTTGGAAAAAAATTATCTAGTAAATTCTTCTCCCTGTATTGCCATCAAGTTCAAAACTCCTGTTTGAGGTATGATTGAGCAAGCTAGCAAATTATTATTATTTATGTAGACGATGGTAAGTTTGAGTCCAAAATCTAGAAAGCAAGCATTCGTGAGCTATGGAATTGGAGTGAAGGGTTTTAAATATATGTGGTGATTTAGTTTTCATTAAGTATCTAGATTTGGTCTAAATTAGATGTTCAGGAAGTTAAGTAGAATTATTGTAGACTCTTAATTAATATTTACTTATTTAAAGAAATTTTAGACTTGATTTAGTTGCCAAATATATACCTAGGATACTGGATAATTAAACTGGTTTTTAATCACATGTAGAAATGCTTAAAATAGAATCATTTGAAAAACAACATTACTAATAAATAAGGTTTTTTTTACAGTAATTGATATAATAGGTACGTCACTATATATTATGAACCGATAACACCATAATCGACAGAAAAATTCATTTAATATTTTTCTTTCATAAGAAAAGACATAATATCAATTATAAAATAAATAAATACTGTACGTTTATTATCATTAATATAGACAAATCTTTATTTTTTACCTATCTATATCAATTTTGTAATAATATAAAATGTTGAAAATAGTCCGTATAAAAAATTCTTATTCTAGTCGTACAATGACTATAAATTCGCATTAGAAGAAAAGTATAAGTCACACATTAACACATTAAAAACGAAACCCTGTAGATCTCAAAAACGTGAAATACAAGGAATGTTAACCTTTTGGCCTCAATTGAAATAATAAAGTGTACTATACTTAACTCTTACAATTTGATGGACTTGAAGTCTAAAAAATCATTATTCAATGTTTTCGAAGTTTGCGTTTAATATTTCCGGTAATTAACAAAAAATATTTAATATAAAAAATCCAAATTATACGTACATATATATCAAGCAAAATTGTCTATGTTATGTTAATTAGACCTAAGCGAATATATGGTTTTGGATTCCAAAGAGCAGCGTTTGGCAGCCAGCTAGCGTGTTCAAACATCAAAAGTCAAACCTTATAAACACTATTTTATATTTGAACACTTTAATTTTTATTATTCATTGGAAATGTATTATAAATATATACTAATATTCTACTAATTACGATGGGTTATGCACGAAAATGTTTAAAGAACTAATGTTCCTAATTATGATCCTTTATTTTATTTTTATTGGGGAAATAAATTAGATTAAACTGCTCTTCATTGATATGTTTTATGCTTAGTTCTCCGCGTTCACCAATAACATTGGCTAGAAGTTTCTAATTTTTATTTGTGAAATCAACGTATCTGTCGGCTATATATTAATTTTCTTTAAGTAATACGTGGTTGAATTTTTCTAATACATAAGATTTACATTGTCGATACCTTTTAACAGAGAATACTTTATTGATATTGATTATTAAACTTAAATTCCGTAACTCACTTCTATCAAGTCAAATTGCATGAAAAATAATGGATATATATATAAAATACTATAGTAACGTTGTATATTGTATATTCATAATATAGTGAACTGCTTTAGTATATATGGTGAAACCAAATCATACAATTTGGAACATTTCATGACCCTTTAATACAATGATAGGCCTCTTCCAATTGATCCTCAGAAAATAAATTGTCGTACCCAAAAGGAGAAACAAAGTTATATAATGCTAAGAAAAATTACGCAATCAAATGGAGAACAAAAGTCATGTTCCTTAGGGACGAAGCTCAATAAATGTTCTTTTCTATAGTAGAGTAAAACACAGCGTCACTACGAAAGATCTAGGAAGAGATCATGCAAATATAAAGTCAAACACACAAAACTGTAAATTTTTTAGTGCCATGGAAAGTTATATCATCCGGTAGTCAAAAATATCAAAAGCTTATACTCAACCTTGTATACAATACAAACTAAATACCTATTACAATTTCAATCTTAACGATTAAGTCAACTCTAATAATATATTTTGTGTTACAATAATATAGCAATAAATTTTGACGTTTCATGCATTTTCTCTCTATATTTAAGTGAACCTTAATCTTAGATTCTTATGAGTATTACTTCTTCATTATTATTGTTAATACATAATAGGTTTAATTAAAATTTAAATATATTATAATTTTAAGTATTTTTAATTTAGTTTCAATTAAAATATTTTAAACATTGAATAAAATTTTAATTTTATTAAATATTTAAATTATTTTCTTACTATTATTTAAGTACTTTGTTGTTGGTTTCTTATTATTAACTTAATAACATGATTGTTTATTAGTGTAAAGTTGATCGGGTGTTTTATGTCAGATACAAAAACGATAATAAAATATATAGTAACAATTTTGTAATAAGTGTAACATTGATCTCAGAAAGTTCAATATAAAAAAAATTAAGTCTGCCATAATTTTATGGTTTGAAGCTTTTGTCCTCACTTGCTCCTTCTCCTCCTCACTCTCTTCTTGCTTATCCTCGCCTTTTTCTCTTTCATCCTCCAGTGGGTAGCAACATCACCAACTCCTCACTTGTCCCTCATCCAATCAATCCTAGTTAACTTTTTTTTTATTATTATGTAGGGATTATTGACATTTTTTTTCTAACTTTAATTGGAATTTGAAACATGTTTTGATTTTTAATTAAGGGAAAAGTCTTAATTTAGGTTGGTCAAATGAAAATTTTGAACCTCCATTCACATCGACTAACTCAGTCTGATGTAAATTTTAGACTTTTATGTCATATACTTTGTTTGATGTAATTTTACTGTCTCTTGCATTCACATTGGATTCTTACCTAACATGGTTAGCCTTAATTAACTGACTTAGAAAACATCTTTTACACCAGTAGTTAACTCATTGAGCAACTCATTTCTTCTTTATTTAATCTTATCCAACTCATCAGTCAACTCATTCTTTCCCTCTTCAAGAGGAATTTATCGACTCTAAGAATGAGTTGATTGTCGAGTTGGAGAGATTAGTGAGGAAAAACCAAATTAGTTGGTGAATTGGAAATTGAAAAACAGAAGTAACAATCACGTCAATCTATTATAAAAAAATCAAACGAGACAAATATAAAAATATATTTTAAACACTTAATATAATGAAATTTTTTAATAAAAACTTAATTAAAAATATCCAAATTTATAAGATACATAGAATTTAATTAAGCCTTCATATTATTTTTTATGGATAATACCCATAACCAATTACTTGTTAAAGATAAAATAGAAAGGTGTTATTAATTTTTTTAGTAACATCACAAAAATGTTGGTTAACTTTAAAAAGAAACATTTGATTGAAACTAATCAAATGAAAATTAAAATTAGTAGTTTATTTAGGTTTATATATGGATATATAACAATGTTAATTCAATACCGTAACAACTATTTAATTATCAGGTAGATACTACAAGGAAAAATTTACTAAAGTGATGCACATTTCATCCCAAATTACTAAAATTGACAAATTTTAAAAAATGTACAACAATGAGTAAAGTCGTGCTCATTGAATACAACTTCTAAGTGAAGAAGTCATGTTTATAAAATGATTTTAAGTTCATATATGTAATCTTGAGTTATTTTTTTTTTAAACTCAAATCATTACTGTAAGACATATTACTTCAATGTACTTGAAACAAAAGTTGTGTCAAAAAGCAAGACTTTAATATTTTTGAACTTAAACAAAAATTGTATATGACTAAAATCAATGGGGCAAACAACAGGGAGACAAACAAGAACGAGACAAGAGCCAAACATATATAAGGGAATGACACCACCTTTAACCCAAAACCTTAAGATATTAGGTTTGTGGGTTTTCTTTCTTATATATTGCTCAACTTCTCCATTCCTACTCAATGTGGGACTTAGACTCACATTTGGATACCTAATAATCTTCCCCTTAACACCGGGGAGATTAACACCGGGGAGATCAAATAAGAACAAGACAAAAGCTTAACCCATACAAGGGAATGACACCACCTTGAATCTAAAACCTTAAGACATTAGGTATGTGGGTCTTCTTTCTTATACGTTGCTCAACTTTTTCATTTTTACTCAATGTGGGACTTAGACTCACACTTGGATACCTAACAACAAATAGAGTAAAAGATTTCGAAAAAAAATAAAGAAGTTCGGAAATTTAAAATACATTAATAAGCTTAGCCAACACTTAAAATAAAAAGAAAACAAGAGGGTCGACTAACCAACACTATCAGTATATAATTATAAATTATTTTAAACTTTTTATTAAAAAGAAAAAAAAAATAAAGTGTCAACTTAGTTTATACTATTTTAAAAAAATGTTCGACTTAATGGAAGCTATATTAACTTTTTTTCACGAAAATAAAAAAACATATAAATATAAAAATGTCGTTTAGATCGGCTAAGATTTTATTATTTAATTCAAAATAATTTTTAGCCTGCCATTTTGTATACCACTCAGTTATGTTGGCTACATTTTATTTTTTATTTTTTTTAATTTATTATAAACGTCCGTTAAGAATAAGTTTGACTGATGCAAAAAAAATTTAGAATTCAATTAGAATAAGTTTAATCAATCTAATAACATCTTCTACGTGATAAACACTAAATCTTAGCAACTAATTATATTAATTCTTGTAGTGTGTTCTAAATTTCAAATGCATATCACCTACTCAAATTAAAGCATGCCACACTTTCTTTTATTAATCAAATTACCATCTTCAGTCCACTTCTTTTCATGAAAAGAAAAAAAACGTGTTGTTATCTTCAGTAGAACAAAACAAAACTAAAACTTAGCACGAGACTGTGGAAAATAATAATATTACATCATCTTTTAATTAAAAATGTTGTATGCATGAGAGGTGTCATATTCAAATGATTTTAATCTAAATGAAAAAACTAGTTAATAATATATTAATAAAAGTATAATTATGTCACACATATCACCACTAAAACCAACCAAAGTTATTATTAACAATGACGACTTCGGTTGTTAGATCTGAAGTTATGTTATAAACACAATTTTTTTTATACTCTTCGAGAGTACGAGTTATCAATAGTCCTAAATTTTTTAAAATTTCTTTTCCACTAGTTTGGAATGAAATGTACACGACTTATCAATGATCCGAATTTGATAAATTTTTATGAGTATGAACTTTAGTTTAATGGAAAGAAACAAAATCACGTGCGCAATTGTGAATGAGGTAATTGCAGGGATAAGATTAACAAATAAAAAAAATGGCATGCTCATAGGAAGGCGTGAGTGAGAAAGATGGGGAAAACTGAATAAAATTGAATGACAATAAGAAGATTAAAGAAGAGAGAAAAGTGTGGGAGGGAAAAAAGCATCACGTGGCTAACACAAAACAACGTGGGGCTGCGATCTTGGTGGCACGTTCACATGTCTTGGCATGCAATGGTTGGTAACTTGTGGTTGAACCACGTGCTGACGTGGAAGATTTGGAAGATCTGGTTCGTCGGTGACTTGGTCACTTTTGAAGCTTCCATGGCTTGCGTGTCACTCTGCACCCATTCCTCTTCCCTTTGGATTTAATGAGAAGAGAGATGAAGATGCCCTAGCACCGTTCTCTGGCTGTGAGACTCATAAATGAACCCTAATGAATTTTCCTATAGGTTGGTCAGACACAACCCAAACTCTCTTCACATGTCTCCAATCTTTGTCATTATGTTTATTTCTCTCAAACATATTCATTGTCATATTAAACATTTAATGTCATATGATCAACAAAATAGAGAAACTATGAAAATGTTTTATACGTAAAAATTAAACCTAGAGTAGAGTTTACAACGCTTGACCAATTACATTATACTTCTTTATTGAATGAGAAGTGTTTGAAAAAGTTTAGATATGCATGTAAATCTATAGTTAGAGATTGAGTTCAGAAGTAATTTCTTATGGTCTTATAGTGAAAAAATAAGTGATCAAACATACTGAAGTTTGAATACTTTGAATGGAAGATTAGGAACGGAGACTCTGAAATATAGGACAAACATATATGGGCCTTTGACGCGAAATCAATTTAAGGTCGCACATGGCTTCAGGGTGTTGATGTGACCATCAACCCTACGCAGCTACTTACGTGCAGCACGTTCTTGTTATCTTCCTTTTTAATATATATATTTTAATTTGACCCATGATTTGATTTTTTTGGCTTCAAATATCACACTCTGCAAAAATACTTACATTTATTAGAAACTAACAAGCATGCTCTTAACTATCACATTTTGATTTATTATCCAAATAGTATCACTCAAGGCTTAAATATTATATATTAAAATTTTAAAAATATAAGATCATTAGATATTATAAATTTAAGAAATGAAACAACAGACAATCTCCAACCCTGAGAATCAAAGATGAAACGCTTAATGGTAAATTGATGGAAGTTATCAGATAATTATTAGAATTATACAACTAGTTAAGGTTTTTAATTTATAAATATCATATTTGTATTCTGTAATAAATGCTGAATTTTAAATATTTATTTAATTATTCTGGATTAGGACTCTCCTTATTTGATGATAACTAAATTTTAAGGATGTCTCAAAACGTTATGTCTTTTGAGGTTGAAATAAAAGTTATGACCTTTAAAAATTAGGACAGGTTAGTTTTGTATTAAAGGTTTTACTATTTTATATACATAAAATGCGTGTGGTTTAGTCCTTTCTTATCAATTTGTACACATGTTCTGAAGAATTTGTAAAGTTTTTGTTTTCTTCTATCGAAGCATTCATCCCCCTTTCCAGTCATCTTTTTTTCGTTTTAGACAATATTAATTATAGGTATACTTTTCTTCTCTGTTTAGTTTTTAGATTTCCTTGTTGCTATATCTTCCTCCTAGGATAGAGGTAATACTTCTCACTACCATTCTTAAAAATATTGATATTCGAAATTAAAAAAAAAAAAAAAAAAGCCTACGTTGTAGATAGGAACTATAAAAAATTTAGAAAGAACAAAGCTTGGTCGAGTAGTATTAGAAGAATCATAATGATAAGTTTCCTCGTTACCGATCTTGAATAGTTATGGGCACTAGATAAAGTATATTATTATGTCTTTGAGTTTATAATTTTTTTACGAATTTTTGTCAAAAATTTTAATGCAAAGATTTGAAGATAAATGTAGTTGGTGTTGAATAGTGTTGAACAACGATTTAGTTTACAACAAAATATTTAGTAAGCATGATGACTTTTCTTTTTTTTTTTTTATTGGTATTTCTTAAAATAAAAATATGATTTTCTCTTCTTCTTTTTTTATTTCAAGTGTCAAATATTGAACACCTTAAATTGGATTTTCTTAAAAGATTTCAAAATTTTATGTGTCATTAGCTTCACATAAATCAATAAACTAATATCGTTTTATCAATTAAAATGTAATTCTTAAATTGGTTAGGTACCTCTTAACAGTGTTTAATATATTAAGAAGTGAAATTTAAGCCTAACTCAATCTTATAAAATTGACTTAAAAAGTGAGGTTTGCACTTATTTATAAACTATTGAAAGGTCTCATTTCTAGTCGACGTGAGATCTCCAACACACCCCCTCCCACCGAGACTGCTACAAAACCGACTTAGAAAATGAGGTTTGCACCCATTTATAAACTATTGAAAGACCTCATCTCTAGTCGATGTGCGATCTCCAACACACCTCCTTATACTGAGACTGCTCAACTCGTGCTTAGGACTATATTGTTTAAGGGTGGTCCGATAGCGGCCCGATAGTGAGTGGTCCAACAACCGTGCTAGGATAGGCTCTGATACCATATCAATAAGTGGAATTTAAGCCTAACTCAACCTTACAAACCGGCTTATAACGTGAGATTTGCATTCATATATAAACTATTGAAAAGGCCTCATCTCTGGTCGATGTGGGATCTCCAACACACCCCCTCACACCAAGACTGCTCAACTCGTGCGTGAGACTATATTGTTTAAGGGTGGTCCGATAGTGGCCTGATAGTGGGTGGCCGCCAACAACCGTGTTAGAATAGACTTTGATACCATATCAAGAAGTGGAATTTAAGCCTAACTCAATCTTAAAAAACCGGCTTAGAAAGTGAGGTTTGCACCCATTTATAAATTATCGAAAAGCCTCATCTCTAGTTGATGTGGGATCTCCAACACACCCCCCCTCACGCGGAGACTGCTCAACTCGTGCGCGGGACTATATTGTTTAAGGGTGGTCCGATAACGGGTGGCCCAACAACCATGCTAGGATAGGCTTTGATACCATATCAAGAAGTGGAATTTAAGCCTAACTCAACCTTACAAACCGACTTATAAAGTGAGGTTTACACTCATATATAAACTATTGAAAAGTCTCATCTCTAGTCAATGTGGGATCTCCAACAAATAGGAAGGTTTCTTCTCCATTTAAACTTCTTTGAAGAACTTTAAAAATAGTTTCTTCGAGATAAAATGCCAACAAAGTTTTGTAGTCAAAAATCTATTTTTCTACTTAGATCATACACTTCGATTTCTTGGGAAAAAAAACACACAAAAATCAATGTTCAGAGTTGAGTATTTCTAACCATAAAATAGATATCGAGACCCTTAAATAAATTTCTTGTCCCCGAATATAAAGATATCATTTTCATCCTTTGCAAGCAATCAAATTATTTGGGTAAAAATATGTAAGTTTGTGTTTAATTGTGTACCATTAATTGACTAAATATTGCTTATGTTGAACTCTTTTTTCTTAGTTTGCAAGAATGATGGGGTAATACTTTGATTTTAAGAAACTAAAGGTTGACATTAGGCTAGCCCCATAAAAAAGGGTATTGTGATTATAAGAAACTAAAGTTCGACATTAGGCTAGCCTCATAAAAGAAGATATTGTGAATAATATCGAAAGGCCAAGAAAGAAGAAGAAATAAGAGAGGTACGAGAAACTTATAATTAGAAATATAAATGATAAATTTCTTAGGGATACTTTCACAAGCTTTCATTGTAACATTCTGGAAAATTAAATAAAATATTATTATTTTTTGTTCCTATTTAATTAAAAACTTTTACATATTATTATCACGATTTTTGTTATTAAAATAAATTATATAAAAATAACGAATAAGGTGAATATTCAAATCAATTAGATTTTCACCTTTCATCCATTCGACTATTTATTCGTATCACTTCTCATTAAGTCTTTCGGCTTTGACTTACATCTCTTGTATCGTCCCTCGATTACTGCATCTGTAAGCCTTTCGAATTTGACTTGCTTTCTTCCGTATCGTCTCTTGATTGTCGTATCTATAAGCATTTTGGCTTTTACTTACTTTCTTCCGTATCATCCTTTAGTTTACCACATCTGTAAGCCTTTCGGCTATGGATTTAATTCTTCTGTATACCCTCTTAACATCGTGTCAATAAGCCTTCCGGCTATTGAATTATTTGTTTTGTATCTCTCGCGGGTGACGTATAAGTAAGCATTTCGGCTTTGACATGCGTTTTTCGTATTGCTCTTGGGTGTCGCATTAGTAAGCCTTTCGACTTTGACTTGCATTTTTTGTATCACTCTCGGGTGCCACATCAATAAGACTTTCGACTTTGACTTGCTTTTTTGTATCACTCTCGAATCAGTATCACCTCTTGGTTCCGTATCACCTCTCGGTTCCGTATCACCTCTCGGTTCCGTATCACCTCTAGGTTCAGTATCACCTCTCGGTTTCGTATCACCTCTCGGTTTCGTATCACCTCTCGTTTTCGTATCACCTCTCAGTTCAGTATCACCTCTCGATTCAGTGTCATCTCTTGGTTCAGTATCACCTCTGGGTTCAGTATCACCTCTCGGTTCAGTATCACCTCTCGATTCAGTATCACCTCTCGGTTCCGTATCACCTCTCGGTTCTGTATCCATTCCAGATAAGCTTAAACGTTAAATCAACATTTAATGCCAATATAGGTTAGATAAGCTTGTGTCATTTCTCATCATTTCATCTTACCACGTTACCATGCCACGTCAGTTTTACGATAACCTTAACATTGTTTCCAACTAAATAGAATTTTAGTAATGATCAAAAAATGCACTATAAATAGGTGACCCCTAATCACAAGTTAAAATACAGAAAAAGCTTCACAAAGGGCGGAAGAGAGAGAAAGGAGAAAGAGAGAGATTTTGGAACAACCTTCTTTAAAGTATTATTATTCTTCGTTTAAAGGTAAGGGGGAGTGGTGTTAAGCTTTATTTATGTTAATTTTAATAAACTTATGTATGTTTTATTATTATTTATTTTAAACCATCTTGAATCATATTATCTTACACTTTTGTTTCTTTTATATCTAATTACGCATGCATTGATCCTGTTTATTCTAGTTATTTAATCTTCAATCTTGCACTTTCCTAATTATTTTATTTATTTTATTTCCAGTTTCGTACTGGTCCTGTTTAATTTATTTATTTCATTTAGATTATCTCTAGTTACCCACTGATATAATTTATTTTATTTAAGTTATCTCCAATTTTATAAGAATTATAATTTATTTAAAATTCTTGCTTTAATCCTTATTTTATTATATTTTGTAATAATTTAACTATCATTTTTATATATAAATACATATAAAGTAAAAGTAAGTATTTTAATGAATTTGGATAAAAAAAATTTACTTGTATGTTATGTTATTAATTATTGGTTGTATTTGTTTGACTGTTGTGTAAAATTTGTGAATTGAGATGTATATGATATAACCTGATAGTCATTGTGTTATGTGATTGATGGAAATGTCATGATGAATATGTTTGTGGTGAAAGAGTCCTGGGTTTCAAAGTTGAAACCGAGGTAATGTATGAGTGTCTATTTTTGGGAAGTCACAGTTTGGTACAACTGAGGGATGAACAACAGAGACCAGTTAGGGTCTAAGGAAGTAATTCAAGTAGGTGAATATCTGGATAGTTCAGGGTAGTGTCCTGGACTAAGATAGTTCACAGGCCCAACTTGATACTGTCTTATACCTGCTTTGAGTCGCCAAGGTTAGGTAGTGAGTATATATTTCTTTTGTTGACAGATAGCTAGAATCCTCGAGAAAATGTTTATGTTTGTATCAATTGTGATGAGATATACTCAGACTACCTAATCACTTCCCAAAAGACTTTTGATGTCCAGGGGTGGATCACCAAAAATGGTATATGGATCCATATGTCTAATGATGTGAGAGTAATTCTTGTGGTTTGAGTCAAGTTATATGCTTCATTGTTTGTGGATGTGATTATAGGTCTCTATTGTTTGTTAAATTTATTAAGATTAATATTTAAAGACTTATAAAAACCTCACTCCTTTTATATTTTTCTTTTATATGTGTCTGTTGTACGAGTAAATATAGAAACTGCTCAGTAAAAGTTGTCAAGAAAAAATCTTTAGAAGATTTTTCTAGATAAATTAAGAAAAACCTAGTTTTAATGTCTTAAAATATGCATTTTTATATTTTAATGTAAGATTATTTTTTTGTAAATTTATTTGTAATATATTATGAATATTTGTAAAAGATGTATAGATTTATAATAGTGAGATAATATCATGAGTTATATATTATGTAAGAAAAACTTATTTTAAGAAAAAAAAAACATTTACCTATAAATTCTAATTAAATGGTAGTCGAAATGTTGTTACGAGTAAATACTTAATTATAATATCATTTTAAATATTAGAGGAGGTCACAAATATTACTCTTATCTTATATAAAAAAAATACACATTGTGAAACATATATAATTTATAAAATAGATTTAGATCGTAATTTTCAAACAATAATTATAACACATAAAAAAAATATATAATATCAACGTGTAAACACAATTTCTAACTATTTCTAGAAGGCATCAATAAGATATAGAGGACCACGATTACGTCACTTATTGAATAATTCCATATAAACTTTCACAATCAATGACGTTGAATATCTTCAATCCCCGGAACATTCACAGATATATTTTTCTTACAATTTCCAAAAACAATATAAACTTCTTGCTTGGAAAAAGTTTAACCGATATCAAGGTGAAAAAAGATCACGTCATCCAAGAGAGTCTATGATCTAACTTATATCCAAATTAAACTATAGATATTTTATACAACCTATAGATATTTTATAGTAAATAAATTCAGCCAGGACTTTTATAAAATTATATTTGTTAGAAAAAGATAAACTTAGATAATTTTAAAAGAACTTTTAGACTTAGTAGATAGGTTGACATATTTAAGTAATTATATAAATAATATCTTTGTTGGTATAATGATTATAATTTTTATAATTTATTAATAGATTCGCATATTTAAGTGATTATATAAATAATATCTTTGTAGTATAATTTGTATGGAATTTTTTCTTGTTAGCCTACTACTCGGTAAACTTAAGATAAATGAATTTCTATTAAAAAAAGTTCATACTAAATTTGTCTTTAAATAAGTTAACATGGATTAGACTTTAAAAGGATTAAGGTCATACCTTGAAAATTAAAAAAGAAAAAATATTTACTCAAAATCTTGTTAAATTACATATTTTAAATACTTACAAGTCTATACACATTACTAGAAAAGACAAAGTAGTCATCAAATCTAAGATAAAAAATAGCAATTTAATGATCTATGTTGCACATATACAAATTGAGTCATTATATTAAATATATGGATTGTTTCTAGGCTTGAATGATTTCATTACTTAAACACCTTTATTTTAAAATATAAATTAGCGTTTGTATAATCAACCTGATCAAATGAAATTAGTTAGTGACCAACAAAAAGATTTGCTAACTAACTAAAAAAGGTGTCAAATAGAAACAAAATAAAAACAAATTTTAAGTTATTTTAAATACTAAAAATAAAATTAAAATTAAATTTTATTAGCCAATAATTAAACCGTCAATTATTGATAAATTTAAATGGTCGGTAAAATAATAATAATAATAAAATAAATTTATCATTAATAAGAATAATAATAATAATTTTATGATTAATTTTCTTTGAAATTTAGTTAGTTATTTTCAATAGAATTTTCTTTTTAAATTACATTTTTTTTATTTACAAGCTAGAATTCAAAACTTATTTGAAATAATTGGAGTCCAATTAAAAGCTTAGTTAGCATAGATTAATTTTTTACCTGTCTTTTTATTATAATATATTATTTATCTTTTAAGAAAAATGATTATTAAATTTTAGGATACAACCTCGTTGGAATTTTATAATTTCTAAGTGATTTTCCTATGGATTGTTTTTATATAAAAAACATTAATTAATTTTAACTTATTAAAAATTAATTTATTTTATTTGTTCTTCATACATAGTAAAGTATTTAAAATTAACCAGATATAGATAGAAATAAACTTTCTTTAAGTGTTTTCTTGAAGAAACCAAACCATTACGAGAAAAATTAAAATAAAGTAAAATCAATAATTTCACGTCATGAACTTTGGATCATACATGAAAATATGATCCAAACACAACCATTGGAATAAGTCCACACAAGGGTCTCATTGTGGATGGAATTAACTGTAGATTTGAGAACATTTAAGAAAATATCTTGAAAATTAGTTTTAAACACAAATGACATGATACTTATCCCAAACAACAAAAGGGAATCCTCAGGGTTAGCGTTAATCCATTAGTGGAAAAAATAAGTACTTAGAAGAACATATGAAAGATGATACTGCATGAACTTTTCACTTGATATTTATTCTAGATCAAACAAGTTGAGAGAAAGCTTATATATTTATATGTTCTTTTTAACATATTTTTATGAGAAAACTTTCATTGTAACTTCAAAGATAACTTATTAAATTTGTTGTCATTTCTACTTGTCTGGGCAAATTATGAACACCATTCGTTTTAATTACCACGAAAATTATCGAATTATAACGGCTTTAGAATATAAAAACGCGTTCTCTGTCTCGAAGTTACAATTAATACTTCAAATTTAACATAATCATCCTTGAAAAACTCACTGAACAAAACATGCATTCTTCTACCTATTACGTTTTTTATAAGAGTTAGTTCCAATCACAAGGTTGATCTGGATTCAAAGAAGCAGTGGCAAGTTTTACTGCTAAGGGACAAAAATTGGAAGTTAAAGAACTTTTTGTGATAAGATAAGCTAAAAGGGACTGCACTTTGCTTGTGTTGTGGACAACATGAATAATCATGGTTTGGTGTGAAATGAAGAAGGGTCCTTCCTTATTTCACGTCAAATTTTTGCCATGTCTTTCCATGATGCATCATGTGTGCCTCAACTTGCCTCTATCACTCACCCTAACAGTTTAACACGAGAGATGACCATGTGTGATGCACATGCATAGCAATTCATGGTCCATAAACTAATAGACGACCAGAACATTCCTTGCACCAAAAGAAAAAGGTAAAAATAATAAATAAATACTTGAACCAAAAAAAGATAGGAAGAAAAGGAAAGTAGCCTCAAAATAAGGTCTCATAGAGAGAGAAGAAAGGAAGTGAAAAGAAACTAAGTTACTTTGACAGTAATAAGTAGTTAAGAAACTACTGCAACTGTAACTCCATCACATAATTCTCCACACTCCTTGCCCTCCCTCCCTCCATAAGTACCCCCTTCCCTTCTCACTTTCCACTCACTCTCAAATCAACAAAACCAATACTCCTCCACTCTCTCTCTCTCTCTCCCTCTCTCTTGCAATGGCTGCCATTGTTTTCTTCTGCATTGCTTCATTGGCCTCTCTTTTTCTTTCAACAAGTGCAAGAATCCCTGGAGTTTACACCGGTGGCTCTTGGGAGAGTGCTCATGCCACTTTCTATGGTGGCAGTGATGCCTCTGGAACAATGGGTAAAACCCTGTTCTTCCTCTCATTCTTCATCATCCCCCATTACATCTCACCTCCTCTGTTTTTTCTCTGTTTCCTCTGTTTTTTACTACCCTAACTCTCCCAACAATCCTCATGTTGCATTTTCAATTTTGCACTACTCTGTTAAAACCATTTTGAAGCTTTCCAAACCAAACCATCAGTCTTCTACTCATCAAAATCTCCTCTTTTATGACCAATTTCCCATACCCATTCACTTTTCTCCTTAATTTTTCCCAAATGTGCATCCAAAAGTGTTCTCTTTTATCGCCAATTTCTAAAAATTGTTTATTTTTCTTCTTCATTTTTCACAAAGGCACACCCAAAGTGTTTTCTTTAGTCCTTTTTTTGATTCAAGCTTTTAAATTATGCTCAAAGCTGCAATTTTTTTCATAAAACTGCACATGAATGCAGCTAATGTAACCACAATTGTAATGTCAGAACCACAAAAACTATATGTTTCTGTCACAACAAAATTGCAGTTACATACAGTGATTTAAAACCTTACCTCAAACTCAAAACCTCTTACACAACACAAATTATCCATTTCCCCTCACCCAAATCTGTAAAATCTCAACCCAATCATCCTCTAGTAAGAAAAACAAAGCAAAACCTCAAACCCTTCTTAAAAATCTCCAGAAAAATAACTCAAACAACTACCAAATTTATTTTTCTATTGTAATTTTCAACAGAACCCTTAAACGATTTTTTTTTCTTTTGCTACTTCAGGTGGTGCTTGTGGGTATGGGAACCTGTACAGCCAAGGGTACGGCGTGAACACGGCGGCGCTGAGCACAGCACTGTTCAACAACGGTTTGAGCTGCGGCGCCTGCTTCGAGATCAAGTGCAACCAGGATCCGAGGTGGTGCAACCCCGGCAACCCTTCGATCTTGATCACCGCCACCAACTTCTGCCCACCCAACTTCGCTCTTCCCAGTGACAATGGTGGCTGGTGCAACCCTCCTCGCCCCCACTTCGACCTCGCCATGCCAATGTTCCTCAAGATCGCTCAGTACCGTGCCGGAATCGTCCCCGTCGCCTATCGCCGGTGAGTCCCGCCACCCTTCTTGTGAGCACCTCAATTGGGTGCCTTCAAGTTTTCCCTTTGCATGTGTTTTAGGATGGATGGAAGATATAGAAAAAAACCGTGAGAATATTTAATTATTAAAAAAATCAGAAAAAAAATGGTTTACACTTATTTAAAAAAGAATGAAAGTGAAATGAATTTTATATTTGTGATATTTTTAATAATTTTACTTTTACTTTTGCTGATATTTTTTATTTTTACTTTTGCTATTGAGTTCTTATGTGTGTTTACACCATGGAGTTTTTTAATGATTTAATCTCTATTCACCAAAGAAACAAGCTCATCACTGCTTTTCTTACCAAAACTAGACAAACAATTCTTGAAACCGAGTCTTAAAACTGCTCCAAGTTCTCATCATGGAGTAGAACTCTACTGAAAATATGAATTTGCATTCTTCACACAAAACACCATAACAAATTTTCAGAACTCTTTTCATATTTTTCTTCCCCGTGCTCTCATTTTCATGGAAAACAAACAAAATTTTCTATCTAAATCTTCCCAGCAGTTTTTATCAGAATCCTCAATCAGATATTTTGTCCACTACCGAGCACAAACCAACACAAATAGTCATTAGGTATTAACTAGTTGTTCAAACAAGTTGCAATGCATCTTATAAGTTATGGTGCATTCATGCACCTTTCATGAGTCATCATTAAACCTAGACAAAATTAGACACATAACACTAAAGTTTTTACACTCAAATACTAGATCTAAAATTCCAAAAGAAATCAGGGGCTAAAGTTTGAAGTTCCATACCCATAAATTAAATTATCAAAAATAGAATCACAGCCATATAACAATTTTTTTTCATTCTAATTAGTTTAATAAATTATTTATAATTTGAAAAAAAGTATGAAATTAAAATAATGAATTATTTGATTTTTTGTGCAGGGTGCCATGCAGAAAGACAGGCGGCATCAGATTCACAATCAACGGTTTCCGTTACTTCAACCTGGTACTGATCACCAACGTCGCGGGTGCAGGGGATATCGTGCGCGTGAGTGTTAAAGGAAGTAAAACCGCGTGGATGAGCATGAGCCGTAACTGGGGGCAAAATTGGCAATCCAACACGGTTTTGGTGGGTCAGGCCATCTCTTTTAGGGTTACTGGCAGTGACCGTCGCACCTCAACCTCCTGGAACGTGGCACCACCTAATTGGCAGTTCGGACAAACCTTCACCGGCAAGAATTTCAGGGTCTAAATCAAATGAAGAAGAGAAAATACCAATACCTTAATATTTTTGAGTTGTTTGTTTGTTTCAGTTTCTTCCCTTATTCTAACTTTCCTCTATTTGCTTGGGAAGGTTTAGAATTAGGGTTAGGGTTAAAAAAAAGTTAAAATGTAGTTTTAGGAAGGTTATTTATATAATAATAATAATAATAATAATAATAATAGTAATAGTAGTAGTAGTTAATATAAATGTAAGTGGGGGGCTTGCATTAAATGTGAATTATATTTAATGTATGGGCAATGTTGGTATATTAATTACCCAACATTAGCTATCCTTTTTTTGTTGTTGTTTATTCTAAGTGTGAGGGGGCTGAAGAGGTTGCAAGGAGGAACATGTAGCCCGCAGCTCTGGCTTTATTATTGACATAAATGTACTATCATATAATAAATATAAATAAAAGAATATTCCAGTTACCATAAATGGTGTTTTAATAAATGAGGTTGTGTTTTATTTATGTATCTTTTTCTCTTTTTAATACAATAAACAAATTTCAAGTTATGGTTTCATTCAAATGCAGATATGTAACCTACATCTTAGCCTTCATGGTGGCTTAAACGGCTTCAGCTATTTGTTTCAGACTAAGCCTTTCTCAGCACCTACAGACCTGTTGGCTTCTTGTCTCTTTTGTTGTGATGCCACCCTACTTTGCTAAATAATTAGTCTTTAATTATTGATTTTCTATTCATTTATTATCTTCATCCTGACATTACTGTATATCCTTAACATTTAAAAAAAATAAAGTTACTAATATTCTCGATTTTAATTAAATATTATTATATTTTTCTTATTTTTTTCCCAAATAAAATACATTAATTTTTGTATTTATATCATACAAGAGTAATCATTTGTAAAGAAAGTTTGACTTTAAGTGATACACTTTGTATTTTTTTGTTAATCCTAGTAAAAAATCTTAGTATTGTGAAATACTTTAATTGATTGAATCTGTTCTAGAATTTATTGATCTTTGGTTCTGTATTTTTTGATATTATATTTCAGCAGATTTTAATAAACTTTCATCCTGGCTTTAACAATTTTAATTGTTTGTGAAAAATTTTGAAAGTTTAATTCATCCTTCCTCTTAAACTCGGCCTAAACTCATTTTACAGTATGAATCATGACTTACAAATTGTGAGTTTCAACATGATTTAAATTCATTTCATGTTTATCGTTAAAGTACTCCACCATTGACCTCGTTTCGATCTTATTTTTCATGCTCTTATTATGTTTCAGAAGAACGATCTAATGACTTTTATAAAAGCGGCATTTTTTTACACATAAATAATGTTAATTGAATTGTCATAATTATTTTTATTGACAGCAACAACAAATGATACCTTTGAACACCATTATGAACATTTTAATATGACGCTTGTTATGACCATATTATAATAAATGGTGAATGATAATACGTTAGTTCAAACTGTCGTAATTATAATATTAAATAAAAAAATATCTAACATTTTATGACTATATCTAGTATTTCATAATTAACCAGATTTCATAATTATATATGTTACATACACATAATTATCTAGTAGAACAAAACTAAAATAACACAAATTTTGTAATGACAAAATAGCACATTAATTAATAGTGAAACACATTATGTTCCAACACATTTGACAAAATATTATGTTCCAGGACTAATACTATTACAAATTTGTAAATTGTTCAAACCCAGTTCACTTACGAAATACTACAAAAACAACAACATATATATTTAATTTGTCTTGCTGCCTCCACTTGATCCTATAATGTGATTTGGGGATGGAGCACCACTTGCAACATCTAATACCTGAAATATTGACAGTAAAGAAAATTAAATATTGCAGCAGAATGAACATGTTAATACTATAGCATAATGTATTTGAGGCACTTATCAAATCAGGTGTCATGGTAGCAAAATGTTTAGGAACATCTGATCTTGTAGTAATGTAGGCAAGCAAAGAATTCATTTGTTCCCTTAGAGTTTGTCCTTCCAACGTATTCAAGGTCAAAATTCTAGCCCATTATTATTTTACCCAATCCTTGAATATTAGCTGACATGCATGATTTCGTGATTTGGTTAAATATTTTGGATTTACTGTCGAGATATTGAATTAATTACACTTGATTTAAGAAAGGGGAGGGGTTATTCATTAGTAATTCAATCTTCATCCATTTTACGGAGGTTTTTGGCATGGACTATAAGGCCCAAAAAATACGAACCACCTCACTTTGTTATACACACCCCCTCCAAGCCCAATTCACACCCCTTCCAGGCCCAGGAAGGGACACAAGCCCCCCAGCCTCAAACCGGCTAGGTGTGGAGGCTTGTTAGCCCCATATTGTGAGGGTTATTGAAGTCATTTTAAACATGGCAACTCCTTTACATGTGGTTTGCTCTTAGTGGTTTTCTAGAATCTTTCTGGATATACCATTTGACAAATGATTCTTTCGACGTCTGATTGAGGGTTATACCCTTTCGGAGGTCAGTTTGTAGACTCATCCTGCGGAGGTCGAATTTATAGACTCATCTTGCAAAGGTCAAATTTATAGACACATATTTCGGAGGTCAGTTTATAAACTCACCTTTTGGAGGTCAGTTTATAGACTCACCTTTTGGTAACCCTTTTAGTTTAGGGACACACTATTCAATGGCCGTTTTAAGGACGCACCATTCAATAGTTGTTCTATAGACGTGCCATTGGGTGGTCCGTTTAATTTAAAGACGCACCATTTAGTGACCCGTTTAGTTTAAGGACGCACAATTCGGTGGCTGCATTAGAAATGCATCATTTGGTGGCCCATTTTAGTAGCACGACTTTTAACCCCATTTCGACGATAATAATTTCATAAGACTTAACTATCAAAGTGCATAAATATCAAAAGAAGAATATTGAAAAACGTAGATATATTATTAATGAATAAGTGCAACCTCATTAAACTTCATCAGGATTATGAGAAGGTTAACATGTTCTTCCTCCAGCAAACCCTCTGACAATGGTATTGAGGTCTCCTAAGTCGACCACTCATGCTGCTTATTCTTCGTGCTGCCTTGTGACACATTCTTCTGAATTTTCTAGGTCGGCTTTATATAATCATCTAACTCTTCTTCAACCCATCTTGGCCAGCTACCTACATAGGGTATAATAACTATCGGCGTTATGCCTTATAGTCTGATAGAATCCACATCATTCACTCGTTCTACAGCCTAGTCGCCTATAGGATACACCCAAAAATCTTAACTTGTCAGCCACTTTCGGGTCCTTCAAAAGTGCCCTTTTTGATACAGTAAACTTTGGACAATTGGTCATCCCTCTACCTGCCATCCGCGCTCCTTTTTTATTCGGTGTTTGAGCGGTGTAAGGCGTATACTGTCGTTCATCCCTTCTAAACGCTACTCGCCATTTGTCTTTTCTCGGATTACCTTCGCCAAGATGATAGTTGCATTTGATCATAGGGTGTCTCTCCCCTGCCTATTTTTTCTTCATGAATTATTTTGCTTCAATGTGTGTAGTGGCTTTCCTTTGTACTCTATCATGGTTTTCGCCTTATCCCGTAAAAGGGACTCGTTGAAAGGATTGACACACAATCCCTTCACAAATGCTTCCACAAACATCTCCTCATTCTGTGGGTTAATCTTTACTGTGACGTTGCAGAAATGACTAAGGTAGGTCCTTAGTGTTTTCCCTTCTTGTTTTCGTAAATCAAATAAATTTGTCAAATTTTGTGGTTTTACCTTATTAGCAGCAAATTGTTGAAGAAATAGTTGTGAGAATGTGTCAAACAACTCAATAGTGGCATCTGGATTCCACTAAACCACTGAAGTGTTCTTCTCATGAAGGTACCCACAAACATTTTACATCGAGTCACATCATATCCTACAAGATGAGTATTTGTGCCCTGAAAGTTTTAAGATGAACTTCCAAATCGCCCATTCTCAAGTAAGGAGCCATTTTCGACACCATATAGTGAGGGGGTACTTGCTCCTCCATGATTGCTTGGGTGAAAGGTTGTGGATTCGCTGACACTTTAAGTACTCGCAATACTTTCTCTCGTAAGGCGCACTGTAATTCTTCATTTGCCCACTGCAGTTCTTCATGCACTCTCAAAGTTTCTTCCATCTGCTGATGTGTCTCATCTACCTCTTCTCTCAACTATTCATGTTCAACATGGGCCTTTGCCCTCCCGGCTCTCAATTCTTCTACCTGCTCTCTGAATTCTTCGTTGTTACACTATAGCTCGTTCATCGTTTCCATTATCTACTGAAGAGTTGGTGCTTCATCATTCCTTCTATGAGATGTTTCCTGTCTCTAGTTTGTCATCCTTCCTATGAATCAAGTTTTTTCAAGAAGGATTTTAATGTATTATCTTTTTTATGTGCAGGTAGGAAAGTTTTGCTTAATCCCACAGTGGACACCAATTTGTTTTAGCCGTTGAGGTTTTTGGATCACTCTTAGCTAGCTCAAATCTGAATTATTTTTTCCTTGTCCTAATCTTATATTTATAACTTTCCTTCCAACATATTCAAGGCTAGAATTCTAACTAATTATTATTTTATCCAATCTCTGAATATAGTTGGCATGCACAATTCTCTGATTTGATTAAATATTTTAAATTTATTGTCAAAATATGAAATTAGTTATACCTGTTTTAAAAAATAAAAGAGGTTATTCATTAGTAATTTAATTTAATTCTCATCGATTTTACAGATATATTTGGCATAGACTATGCATATGAATCACCTCACTTTACCACACACCCCTCCAAGCCCGATTCGTACCCTTTCCAAGAAGGGACAATAATATAAAGAGATTTTTTTTTTTATTTGATGATGGAGATGCGAACGTGATATGATTTCCTGAAAAATAATTAAGCTTTAAAAGTTCAAGCTCAAATTCTTATCCTACAAGATTTCAGTTGCTTACCAAACCAATAAAGCAAACTTGTTAGTTACAACTTTTGTTTTTAAGAAAAAGTGTAAAAAGAAAAAGAGTACGCAGCTAACTGTTTTATGATGAAAAGAAAAGGCAAAAAAGAAGTGACTCTAACTTTATGCTTTTTAAACTGTTGGTTTTCATCTTCTTGTAATGATGTGTGTGTGCGGTTTCGTTAAAAGTTTGACGCTATAATGCTACACATGCTCTACTTAAAATATTGCTTTTAATTTCGTTACGTTAATTATTTTATGCACTTCTAGAGATTCTTGTATAGACTTATGAAAAAAACAATATATTAATGTGTGATTCCTTTTTATTAGTATTAATATATGATTTTAATCATATTAAACCTTATTGTGTAAAAATTAGGATTATATATATATATATATATATATATATATATATATATATATATATATATATATATATATATATATATATATTATATATTTTTTTATGTATTTAGTTATTATATATATATATATTTAATTTTTATAAAATAAA
>Ga0099825_1001063_pt1 | contig 33679 bp, 8 predicted proteins | sample SiratroredBW_FD_76838 | JGI IMG/M metagenome (GOLD analysis project Ga0099825, IMG submission 76838) | Root nodule microbial communities of legume samples collected from California, USA - Siratro red BW | ecosystem: Host-associated > Plants > Roots > Nodule | place: USA: California | collected...
AATATTTATAAAAAAAATATATATATATATATATATATATATATATATATATATATATATATATATATATATATATATATATATATTTATATGACAAATATTATCAAACCCGTGTTACATCCCTGTTTTCTAAACAAACAAAAACAGTATGCATAGTATGATATAGGAGGAATGACAATTTTGGGCACCCCTAATTTTTAATTACTTCTGAAGTTTTTTATTTGTAACTTTATTCTGATGAATATGCATAGTTTATATTTATTTGCATAAAGCAATAGATTTTTTAATTATAAAGTAAAGTTGACGTACGACTAAAATATCGTTACATTCTGAATTGATCAGGAATCACAGAGTGAACCTAAGCACGTAACTTTACCAGTAAAAAGTTTACCAAAAAGAAAGGTGAGAGATTATGACAATAAGTCAATAAGAACTATGTTCAAAATTTAGAAGGCCAAATACTGATTTCGGCTGTTAAGAGGATTGACATTTGTTAAATATGTACCCATTTAAGGAAGAAGAAAAAGATGTAACTAGGAATGAATGGTTCAAATTTTTCCCTTAAAAGAATGTTTGTGTTTCTACCTTTTTACAAGTTAATATGTGCAACTCTCTTTTATTCGATGGTTAGCTTTTAGCAATGATGTTTCCCTTCTAGTTACTTTGCTTTAACAAGGTTGCTCCTTTTTCTCTCTCTAAATTCATGATTGGTGTTGGTTTTGATATTTTGATGTGTGTGTTTTTTCCTCCATGGATGTTATTTGTAGAGTGAGTAAATGATATAGTACTAATGTGGTAATTGATCTGATGGCTGCAGCACATACTTTGATGAGCTCCAATAATGCAGCATAGATAGCCAGTCCAAGTTGATGAGGAACTAGCTAGCTGTACTAGAGCCTCAAAATTGGTCTGACATATAACCAAATAATTACCCTTAAAAGAACATTACTTACTTCTTGGATTACAGAACAAAACGAGGGAAAATATTTTAGTATTTTTTTTTTAATTTATGACTTCATTCCATTAATTGTAACTATAATTTTAAGTGCTTTTGTTTGTTTGTGCATTTGGAAGGTCTCAAATTCATGTTCATTTCAAAGATACAAATCTGTTGCTTCTTAGTAAATGGAGCTCTGTGATGTAGGTTAACTAAATACAGTGTGAAATCCAAATCTAAAAATCAACTTTATAGAGATGAGTTTTTATAAAGAGAGAGTGAAGGAGCATGTATTATTTAATAATCATTTCATTGTTTAAGGATTGTATGTTAGCATTAGAAAATATTAAACTTTTCTCTCATTTAACACATCTTTTATTTTTTCTTCACAAATTATATATTTTTTAAAAAATACATGCTAATATTTCCTACTTTTAATTTGGTGAGATTTGGACATCATATTTTATAAATTAAAATTTAAGAATAATATTTGTCTAAAACTTTTCTATTATTTATCTTTAAGATAGGAATAATAATGTGGACTTTCCCACCAATATGTAAGAAAAGAAAAAAAAACAAGAAAAAACAGAGTGGGTTGAGTATTTTAGGTCCATTCACATAATTTGCAATCCATACGGGTTAATGATAGGTTAGCTTACATAACCTCTAATAAAAAAAATTATTATATTTCAATGTGCGGGTTAATGATAGGTTAGCTTACATGACCTGTAATAAAAAAAATATTATATTTCAATGTTATTGAAATAGATAATATAATTTTTAAAGTCATAATAAGATGATAATTAATTATTATATATTTTTAGTAATTTTAATATCAATTTCTTTTTAGGTTTCTTTGTTATAAAAGATTTAATTTTAAAATCTTTATTTGATTTAGATGTTAATCTTATATTTATTTAAGTTATATTGTCAATGATAAACTTGAAAAGTGTAACAAAAATATGAAACATTAAATGAAATTATCGTTGTAATATATACATTAATAAAGATTTTACTTACAAGACAGACAAAATTATTATGCAGACACATACCAACAAAACTAAGTTGTAATTTTTATGCGAGTCTACATACATCTGTCAATCTTTTTGACAAGTCAAATGCAGAGAGCCGATGAGTCTCCATTAATATCCTTATTTTCAGAGATTTCATAATAATTATGTCATTTACATTTTTGTGTATACCCAACAGAATTTATAGGTTTGTTGTTTCATGTGATCCCTATTACCATAAGGAGTGTTCGAATGGAATTGCATATTTTTCTCGAATTGAGCTAATAGAAATGAACATTATGAGGTATATGTATGAGAATGGCTAGGCCATATGAAGGAGAATAAGTGAGTATGTTTGGCATATACTAGTTAATGGCGCAGAAAGTTGTAGTACAAGCTTGAATTTTTCTGAATAATGCATGATGGAGAACGACAATGTGGGGCATGTCACTATAATAGTTGTTGTCTACAAAAAACAAAAAAAAATAAAATTAGTTTGGGCTTATTGTTATGCACCTCATAAGAGGTACTTGCTTTGCTTCCTACAAATTACAGGACTTTTGAGTTTGACTCTCATGGTCACTACCACAGCTTTCTACATTTTAAGGTGTGTTCTTTAATTTTGTTTTTGTTAAGCAAAAAGATGAAATTTCTTTTGGATGTTATCTTTTTTCTTTTATCATATTGAAATCGCTAAAAGTAAACACGAGCTTGTTAATCAATATTATTATTTTTGGATGTTAACTATGAAGTAGTCTTAAATTACTAAATAAGTGATATGAATTAATTGGTCATTATAATCTTACCTTATTTTTAATCCTTCGGTTTTTTATTCATAATTAGTTTTGAGAGAGTCCAAAATGTTTTAACCCATAAAAACTAATTTTGAACTATAAAAATAAACGAAAAAAATAAAAAATGTACAAAAAATATAGAAAACTAAAATTTGAAAAGTTTCATAGAAAATAATTTAACTAACCCAGTTTTATTGAAGTATGATATTTGGCGAGTCTTATTTTTATTTAATGAGTCTTATTTCCGTGATTTTGTAAATTTCAATAAATCTAAATCATTAGTACAACTAGTAATTGAAAATTGCGTGATTGTATGAAGTTTTACACATATATCATAGAAGATAAAAAAAGAACTAGAATGCTTTGTTTAAGGGAGAGATAATAACTCTCAAGCAATCAAAATTAACTAGTAATAGCGGGTTAATGTTTGGAAGGAAAATCAGAAGGATAGTAATTCTAGTTATTGTTAATTTATTATTTTCACCTAATTAAAATTTGTGATGTTAACTCTATGGGCTCTATGTTTTACTATTTTTTTATATGAATATATACACAGTCTTATCCGATCTCTTTGTCGAAATAGTAATAATTTTGAGTTTATATTTAAATTCAATAATCATAAAGTGATACTCACTATTTGACCTAACTTAATATTATTTGGGGTGCATCAAATATATTTAGCTAGTAAAATGAATTAAAAGTAAAATAATGATGAGTTAACGTTGATTGTGTAAGAATAATGGTGTTTTGGTTCAAAGTAAAATGTTTTAAGTCCACGATTTCAAGTAAAATGTTTTAAGTCCATGATTTCAAGTGTTCCTTTCAACTTAGGACATGTGGTATTTATAAGGTTTTCTTCATTTTTTGTTTTTTAATAGTTTTATGTACTAGAAAATTGATTTGAGAGACAAAAGGTATATGTAGAAAAAAAAAAATCCGAAATCTAAAGATTTAATTGTTTTTTAAATTTCTGAAATTTAAGTAACGAAATCATCATTCTCACTAGACCAGTCAAAAAGAATATCTAATGATCGATATATTCATTATCTAAACATAATTAATGGTCAATATACTCATGATCTGAACGATGACTTATGATAAGCATACCAACTATTTGTCTATACACATAACCTTTAGTGTCAATTTCCACCATATACTTTTTCCTACGTTTGGTATGATACAGATGAATAGATAGTTGTATTTTCTTCTCATTAAAATCAAATTAAAATATTCTTCAAAACTCTCTAACTAAATAATAATGAAACTAATTTGAACTGTACATTCATTATAAACTATTAAAAAAAGACAAAATGATCTAACATATAAAAGCTCATAACTTATAATATAAAATAAAAGTTAAAAAGTCTCCACAGGATACCAAGTTCGGCGAGAGTAAAACTTTTTAACTGTTGTCATTTACTGGCGTGTCACTTTCTTAGGCTTACCTCATTGTTGACTTGGGTCTTTAAAGCCTGATGCCGGTAAGACATTTTCCAAGTCATTCAAATAGTCTTTGTTTGTCTGTGTTTGTCATCAAACTCACATCCTTCTATTTCCCAACATGTTGATTCTTCATCCCATCTCATATCTCCAAACTCCAAACTCAATCAATCCATATTTTATTAACGGTTTTGTTAATCACTGTTTAATTAAAAGTTAAATATTTTATAAAAAAAATCCACAGATACCAAAATTCTTAGTAAAAAAAAAAAAAACTAATTTAGTAATTTATCATTAAAGTAGTAATTAACAACTTCATTTAATTAGTAATTGATGTAAGTCGCATCACAATTTGCGATTGAGAGGAAAATTAATCCAACGTTTACATCATGGAATAAACTCGCTAAAGTTGGTTTAGTGATGGAAAAGTTAAAATAATTAGCATGCTTAAATTCAAATCTCAGTACAGCATTTTACACAAGAAAATATTCATGAAGGAGTAGCTCATGAGATTCTTTTCAGTTCCATCGACAGGATTCATAAAACCTGGTTAGCATTTCGTTTGTTATGATTCTATTACATTGGTTACTTGATAGAGTGCGATCGTATCTAGTTCATGAACACTGGATTAAAATATAGTAGGGACTTGTTAACTAGTGCTCTTAAAAGGATTAGGAAAACAAAAATAGCAGGATTCACTAGTTGTCTTTATTACTACCCTTTCAGTTTAATCGAATAGCTTTAAGATGTCTTCAAAAGAAAGTATACTTTATATTTGAAAAGTATCCTACCTAAGCTTTGCGTTCCAATTCTTGCATTTTATGTCTACGTCATGCAAATGTTCATATATCGTTTACGAATCATTCCAGAGTAAGAAATCCCTCCAAAGTTTACGAATCATGACTCTTAGTTACTCCACAATGCCCACTCACGTGTGCCAATTGGCAAGACAAGCTAACTAAAGTCACTCTGTCTGGACGTTTTTAGCTTATTTTACCACAAAACAAGTAATAATTTTGAGTAAGATTTTCGAACGACAAGAGTGAAGATATAAATAGACAGCGCAAAAAACATGGACCTTCTTCGTAGGGGCTCTATTAAAATCAGTGGGTCGTAGTTTTCTTAGTGTCTGTCTCTCCCTATCATGTGAAAAATCCGCAGGAGAGATCCATTTCCCTCTAACTGGTAACTACACATCCTGTTCAAAAATGAGTCATTTAATCATAATAGCTACAATAAAAACTTAAGGGGGTCGAGGAAGTTGAGTAATTTTTTAATCCAAAAATGATACAGAAGTTTTTTCCGAATAAGGAAAAGGCCATGCAAGCTACAACAGGAAGGGGGGAGGGATTATATACAAAGACCAAGAAGCAGCTAGTAATAATTATCTCCCGACGTTTAATTTCTGTGCCCAACTCCAAAGTGAAACCTCCTTTCTTTCTTGTCGTTAAAGGCATATTCAAGGCGCAAAGGACCCAAAGGAGATTCCACACGGATGCCAAATCCATAACCGTATCCGCTGCCAGGTTTCTTCCTTGCTCCAGCAGGGTCACCTAATATAAACCAAAACACCAAATAAGTGTCTTATTAATGAACAGCATGAACAATATCAGTATGCATCTAGAGAAACTACCAACTAAGACGAAACAGTTGAAAGCTCATGAACTGTTTAATTTTTGAAAAATGACGTTGTGGATATTGTCATTCAAAGGAGCCAAAGCACAAGGATAAGCCAAGAAAAACTGTTCTTCTAGGTAAATGACTTCAGTCTTATGTTTGTGTTTGTGTGCTTGGTTGTCTCCTTGACTGAGTTATATAACAGCCAACAAGCTTCATAACATCATAGAACAAATCTCCCAATTTATTAAGAAAGGTTTGATAGCTATGATCTTCATTATTCTCGTGAAACACAAATAAGAACCAAATTAAAAAAAAAAGAAAAAAAAGCAAAGAACGAAACAGAATGAAAACCTACCAGGTACAGTTGGGCCTGATCCAAGATCAGTTCCATAGTCAGAAAATATAACCCCTTCCACTGGCCCATACTGCAAACAGAAATAGTAAGATAAGTGAGTCAAATTACAGGGACAAAAGCAATAAATTTTTCTATCATCCATTTAGATACATATGCATAACTATTTACAAATTATGTGCGGCTGCATATTTAGTTCTGGGCTTAACCTAACCCGACAACCTATGGAAAGACCTAACATGGGGAGAAATTAAAACTCAGCAACAAATTTCAGATATGAAGTCATGAAAATTAGGATAAGCACAATTCAGTTAATGGTGAACAAAAGATGCTAAACAACGTGATAAATTTGAGTACCATGGGGAAAGAAATTTCTCCAGAGCCAACAACGTATGATCGACCAGATCCCACACTACCTTCGTCATAGCCTCTCACACTGTTTGTGCCACCAATGGCAAAAGCTTCATAGGGAGGGAAATTTCCAACCACGTGACCACCAGAGATACTACCAGTGAACCAATTAAAGAGGTAAAACATAAGATCGTCTGTTTTGCTTTAATTTAAAGTGTAAACAAGACATTCCTTTTACTTTCAATGATGAGGTTGACTTGATCATACCTTAAATGAAGGCGGGCAGGACCTATCTCAACACCTTTCCTAGCACGTGCATTCACCCTAGTGAAGGACAGCCATTCAGGCAAAAAAGGAAGTCCCTTTTCCACGTTAAGGACAAACTGCAAAATCATCCTTGATAAGAAACATGGCATTAAATTTAAACAGAAGGACCTTAATCAATTCAGAGCATACCATAGAAGAGCCATGGTCGCCAGAACCAGTGTAAACAGTCTCAAGTTTAGCAAGCAACGTCTCATCATGAGTATTGCCACTACAAAGAAAATTTGATAAAAGTTAGAAACAACCACACAAAGTCATGATAATCATACTGTCAGCATTACTTATTAGATTACAACCTTGCAGTTAGAGGACTGCTGAAGCAATCCTTAATGATAGGAATACCTTTCTCATCACGGACTCCAGCACGCTGAAATGATATAGAAATTTTGAATGAAAAGAAATCAGCAGTATAAATAGATAGCGAATCTATATTACAGTAGCATTTCATTTATGACAGAGATAATCTGATTAGTGATTTCATAGTTTAACTAAACAAATCATCAATTTACAAGTGGTATTTATAAAGCCAGAATTGAAGGACTAAAATTAGAAATAATAAGATATCACACACAGAAAAGTCAAAATTGTCAATGAAGCACCTGAAAAACAAGTCCTGCTGTTCCACTCCACTTTGGTCTGATTGGGCGACTAAACTCTATACCACCTGTGATGCGGCCAATGGTCAGGCTACCGTTACCATCTGCATTACCATGAACGATGGTTCCGGGAGTTCTTGAATTCTAAAGTAAAATTATTTGAATATCAGAAAGTACAGTTTTTAACATTCAAAAATCAAACGTACAATCATTGTGTTCAGACAAATCAACCTACAGAAATTACCTGAATCATTATTGTTCTAGATGTTCGTTTATCATCTCCTTGAATCCAAGGGTCTGTGTAGTTTATGCGATAGACCGAGTCAATCTGGCCCCTCTCTAAGGAAATATTGAGCTTCTGGTTTCTACCAAAAACATTCCGATGAGAATAGGCAAAGCTGCAATGCAATAAAATAGAATTGAATGATCAGTAAAAGAGAATAAATAAAACAACTAGTTGCAGTTGGACCATAAGTTAAATGAAATGTGAAAACATAAATTACAGCAAAAGAAAAAAAAAATTATTCGGCTGACAATGGGGAAACATACATAAGCACAGATAAGCCAAGATAAATTATCCAAAGTTAATACCAACTAAATTTCAACCAAGCTTTATCCCAGCAACATTATGTATAGGACTGTGGTGTGCTTAGAGTTACAACTACAAGTGGCATATTCATCACTTGCCCATATCATAAAGACTGCATACCACTCAGCAGATAGAGACAGCAGCAGAGGACGAGAGGTAAATAAACCTTAACTTGGTTCCCATTGCACTAAAGTAAAAACTTGGCTATTAAATGAAGGAGGTAATAGAATAGCAAGAGTCAAAGAATTAACTCATAACACAGCTTGCACGTAAGTATAAAATATACCTTCCAATAAGCCCTCTTAGTGGACCATTTGTAATCCTGCAAAAATAAATACCAAGTCAGATACTCAGATAAAGCAGCAACCAACAGAGTCAACCAGGCCCTTCTAATATTGGAAATAAAACCATCCATCTAACCGTTATGTTTAGATATCACAAACATGGAGCTGTACAAAAGACTGTATCGAAGGGGTCTAAAATATAAAAATCCAAAGGAATATTTATCTTCTCAAAATTAAAATTATGGGAGTTAACAGTACTACCAAGAATTTCATCAAACCTAAAGGAGGTTAGCGTAATGCATGAAGACTAGAATCACTTACCCACTTGATATCCCACCACCAGCAGAAAATCCTCCACTTGGACGTTCCACCACATTCATCACCAAATCAACCTTCCCTGTATCTATATACGCCAAAGAAACAAGATGCAGAAGTTTAGACTTGAGAGTATATTTTGGATCTAGTGGGTGAAGACAAATAAAGGTCACTTCTTCAAGATTTTCAATTTGACAGCATTGGTTGAAGATAATGACAGAACATCAGTTCTATGTTTTCGTTTTAGACATATTGACTTAATGTGTCACCTCTTCATTAACTGTAATTGTAAATCAGTCAACTGTTTTTGTGATTGTTGAAACTGACACATTAGACTTCAGATAGGTTCTTGATCTCTGTACAATAAATATCAATTGTAGACTCAAACTCTAAACCTTAAATTCATTTACCTCATTTTCCAATGTACAGAAAATTTCCAAAAATTCTAATTTTCTAGATATTCAACAAGGATCAGTAGGTATCATGTATAACACCTTAATGTCAAATGGCATTACATGAATAAAAATTATCAAGAAAAAAATTGGGACACTTGCAGAACACTGCAACTTATATTATTCTTTGCTAGGTCTAGTCAACTGTAAAATGTGTATAAAACCTTATATTTGAAACTATTGAATTTGTTAGATAACCCCCATAAGAAGTTTAGTTATTATAGGTTAGGTTAGTAACTCATTAGCTGTTAGATTGGTAAGTTAGTTAAGTAGGTTAAATTGTCTAAATAAGGCATCTTGCCTACAAAATTCAAGAGGTGAGCGAGATACAGATCATCTTGTCATTTGTTTTGGCTTGGGAGGCGCAGTCCCTCAGGAACTGCTGACTGTTGAGGGTGCTTGTGTTCTATTTTTTAGATTGGGAAGTTCATCCCTATAATTCTGTAAAAGAATATACGTGGTTTCTGTCATAATATAAAATCCTAGTTTCTTTCTTCATTTCTTTCTTTTTTGCCTTCTTCAGTTTTGATTAACTTAATTTGCTAGTTTCTCCTTAGGTTGGCATGAAACATTCTTCAATTTATTTTATAATAATTTATACGAACTCAATTTTGGTAGGATAGAAAATGCTGAATAAAAAAATTATAGCTTACCCAACAGTCTGGCTAGATCCTAAAACTGACATGGTTGTCTTGACTTAAAGCGCATTTTTAGTATGCATACATTACCTGCTGGTTGGGGAATAATGCTAACATCTTCCATGATTCCCATAGTTAATACAGTTTCTACGTCTCTTTTTCCCTCAAGCATGCTGTAGACCTGAAAATAGAATGGATGATGCCAAAATCCTTGTTAGTGAGAATTGAAGGAGGCAGGTTTCCGAAGAGAAAAGGATACATCTGAAAGTATCCCTCTGATGAGCTATGAACAATACCAATGTCCAATTACCATCAAACAGACCAGGGAATATTGACAACGAAATTTGATAAAATAATGCCACACTCAACTTTCAAACTTACACAACAGAAATATTAAATCCTCATGCTTTATCTTGATTCACAGCTTTGCACAAAAATAAATTTATATTACTTCTTGATATAACTTTCAAAACACTAACTTAAAACTAAGAACCGTCATCAATAGGAGTCGCCACTGCTAGATAAAGGAATTACCTGTCCCTTCTTTGTTGTTATTTGCCTAAGTATAGTTTCGGGCTTAGTCTTTCCCACAGTAATCTCACCTCTACAGATAGAAAAACAAGTTGGTAAAAGAAAACCTCAGCACAAAATATAACAAAAGATTATGTTTGTATTTTCACGAGTACTTGTGTTTGTCAATCAAATTGAAAGAAGGTGCTCACGTCTTCCTGTCAAGAAACCGTATGGAAATATTATTGACCTCAGCCTCTGAAACTTGTAATCTAAGAATACCCCCAGATAGAATCTCAACAGCCGAAACCTAATGCAATGATCAAGACATGGAAAAAAGAAAGAAGAAAATCCCCATTGAAACACTGGTTAGAGAAGGCAAGTGAAGTTGAATGATATAATATTGTGATAGGTACTGCAACATAGGCTACTACAAATCTGAAACACGGATCCAAATTTGGATTCCCACCAAACAGGAGTAATATATTATTAGATGTGAAGTTTGACCAGGAGTTAAGAAGAATTTACCATGGCAAAAAGACCACGCTCCATGTACCAGTTATTAATGGAAGATATTGCTTCATCCAATCGTCTCAAATTAATAATCTTCCCTGCAAAACACTACATGTTAATTTGAATACGGTGAATGTCAAACATGAGCTGCATGCACATGAGAAGCAACTGCATGGATATGGAGAACGAAGAAAAAGGTACCATATCCATCTCGCATTGAGTCCTCTAGAAATTTAGCCGGGAGAACATTAGCTCCTTCACATACCAACCCTTGGAATTCTTGATTTGGTTCTACCTTATGCCACAAGAAATCACAACTAAGATTACAGAACTCAATACTGCAGACATGAATAAGCAATACTAGGATGCAAAATTCAATTCAAAATCAAGATCGTTATAAAATTTCATTCCAATGCCTAACTGAAATTGTTCAATAGAAGACAACATGCGTAAATACTAACTGGACACGGTCACTCACATTAACATTGCATCACTCAATGTTGCAAACTTAAATTGTTGTAACGTACATCAATTGTCCCGTAGCATAAACTTATTGGAACAAGTAACAATTAAATCGTAATATTTGGTCTGCTACGCTTTTAAGCATGAAGTGTTGTTATATAGCTTTTGGCTTAATGGTAAGCTTTTGATCCAATCATTAGTATCAAAGTCAAGGTGACAAGTTTGATTCTCGGTGAAACAATTCTGATATGGTTATAAGATGCATCAATTGTCCTCTAGCACAAGCAAGGTGAGTAAAGTCCTAATTGAATGGCTCGTACCATCATTACTAACATTACAGCACTCAATTTTGCATATTTAAACACACAACACTAGAATGCGGAATTTTATTAGATACAAATTCCATTCCAATGCATAGCCGCCATTCTACGACAGAAGAAAGTGCCTAGAAGCTGAAATACTAATTAGATACCGTCACGCGTACTAACATTACAGCGGTCAATAGTGCTGCAGACTTAAATACATAAAACTAAAATGCGAAATTCTATGCAAAATCACTATAAAACGTAAACTCAATTCCAATGCCTAGTCGTCATTATTTGACAAGAGAACCCAGAAGGTACCTGAAACACTAAACGGATACCATCTCGCGTATCAACCGCAACCGGCATGCACGACGAAAAATATCCACTGTTGATGATGCGATGCACATCCTCTTGTACCTCGCGCACTGTGAGAGCCGAGTTAGGTCGACAAGCCTTCAGAGCTTGCACCGCCTCCGCCTCGAGGTCCTTCCTCTCCATTTCCTCGCCGTCTTTGTTTCGAACCAGCACTTCGCTGATCAGCACTCTCTCCTCGTTTTGTCGAGCCTTCTGCTGCGCCTCCTCCGCCAGAGACAGCGACGCCAGACGCCGAATCGGACATGCTCCCTTCCCGTCACCGGTCAAGGACAGAGTCGCGGAGCAGAAGAGCGACGATTTTTGGAGGACGGAGCGAGTTAACTCGGTGGAGTGAGACGCGAACGAATTAACAAGTTGCGCAATCGAGTTTGTGGCGTTGGCGATGTGAGAATGCGCGGTTCGCAGAGGACAGGTTGGGCGCTTGGAAGGAAGAGGGATTTTGATGCCAGAGAAGACGACGCGGACGTCGTCGTTTCGAAGCATCGTCCTGAAAGGTGCAGTTTGGCTACGTGTTTCGTGGAAAAGGTGCAGCTTGAATCAGGAGTGAGTGAGTGCGGTGGAGTTCTTGCCTTGCCACGGCTAAAGCTTCCTCTAGCAGTCAGCTGAACATCCAAAGAGGAGATCATTTTTCTTTGGGCCCTTTCGATTCAGAATGGGCAGGCCTGTCTGGGTAAATTGTAAGGGCTGGGCTTTTAAGTTCTAAGTGCAGCCCACATTGGCCCTAACTCTCATTTTTCCTAAGACGCTTCTTCCTGCACCTCCATGAAAAAGTTGAAAAGACCAAATTGCGGCGCTGCATCCTTCTCCCTGCATCCATCTCCCTTCACCCTTCTTCCCTACACGTGTTTAATTTCTTCTCGTTTGCCTTGTATCGCAGTGACCGCAATCGACTACTCCTCCATCAACGGTGGGTGGGGTTTGCGTTTTCGTTTTTGACATTGAAGTGTTTACATTTCCATTCAAAATTGAAGCATTCATATGTGCAAAGGTAAGGTTTTTCCGTGTTTTTGTGTTGCTTTTTCATGCTTTATTTAAGTGACGAGGACGACGGTAGGGCGACGGGGGTTTTGATTTTTCACAAAGTTAAAGTATGAGTTGGATGACTTTTTTTAATGAATTTTGGATTGTTCAATTTGAAAGTTAAAATATTTGTTGAGAAAACTTTTGAATTGTAAAATCTAAAAGATAAAGAAAATAAATCTTAATTTTTGAATTGTATCATTTGAAAGTGATTTGCTAATATAAAATCTTTTAGATTGTACATTGAACTTAGATTTTAACTTTCACGTTGTATAATTCAAAAGGTAAGTGGTTTCTAAACATACTTTCAGATTGTATAATCTGAAACTCAACATATTTTCTTATTTGCTTTCAGATTGTATATCCCATAAGCACCTTAGAAGAACAAAATGACTTTCAGAGCATACAATCTGGAAGTGTATTTGTAATTACTTTTGTCTTTTAGATTGTAAGTGTCATGATTTATTATAAGTAAATGAGTTGAATGTTTCTATTTAATTAACATGCATGATTTTTGACAGATTAATGGTTATAACCAGAGGAGGTGATACTCAGCTAGAGGGTCGAAAGAGGCCTACGAATTTAGTGAAAAGAGGAGATCGTGGTGGTCAAGCTCCAATTGTTACTAGTGCTCCTGCTGTTGGTGATGAATGATTCCCTGGAAGGCTTTCTGAATGTTCAATCTTGGTGAGTTATGGTGACCATGTTGCATTTAGGTTGTGGATTGAGTGTGGTAAAATTTTACAATTTATTGTGTTCTTAGTTTAAGTTTAAGTAGGTAGGTAGCAATGTTTCATAAAGAATGTTGTTTTGTTTTTTTATAGGATCATGGAGAACTTAAATTGGTTTCTCATGTTAGGAAACATAATATATTTGAGATTCCTTGTCCACAAGTTTATGATTTTGTCCAAAATTATGGGTTATTACCATTATGTACCATTGGATATGATGTTGTAGACAAGGGCTTATTAAAGCCTTTGTTGAAAAATGGCACAGAGACAATAAAACCTTCCATCTCCCAGGTAGGTGAGATGACAAACACAGGTAGGTGAGATGACAAACGCATTGGATGATGTGTTGTTTATTCTCTACATTCCTATTGTGGGACAATTTCTCACATACATGACATGAGATTATGATGGAGCATCGAGCTTGTTGGTTGAGTTACTAAGTGTAGATTAAGGTGATGCAAATATTGAGTGAGACAGTGTTGGAGTCCACATGTGAGACTAAGTTGGTTAAGAGAGATTTATGAAGAGTTTTGCATTTGACAGTGTGGGAATATGTGTTAGAGTCTTCTTGTTGCATCTAGTGAGTTTCATTATTTTTGCACATAAGAATACGACTTTCATATTCGTAGCCTACATTCAACTGTTTAGGGACTTAACATGTGTGAAGGATATTCTTGGGGAATTGCTCTAGCACACATGTATGAGCAGTTACGGACGCATGCCTTGCTCACACCCATCAATTGGGCAATTACACTTGCAAAAAATATGACCCTTACACATGGCCTAGATATATTATCTGATATAAATTGACATCACTTAGAGGTTTATTTCTCAATGAAAAATATGGTTATATTTTGCTTCAATAATAAGCAAACTAATATGATGTTATATCTACTAGCAATGATGTAATTCAATCATTTGTACACACTAGCCTACAAGAATAAAATGTAAAATGTAATAATCTCCTCCAAATCATGTTTGTATTTCTTATATTTCTCAGTCCTTTTACACCATAATAATACAAATGTTTTTCTTTCTTGTTGTCCTGTTCACAAACCCAAGTCCAAAAACAACCCTACAAATACATTCAAATAAATGATCTCTTATAAAAAACACCTAAATAAATAAGTCAATACAATTTTAAGTCCACTCTCAAAAATTATCCAAAAAAAAGGTCAAAATTAATTTCCTTGATTTGTTGTAAAATCTAATATACATTCATGTTTACTATCTAGAAGGATTGTCTTTCCATATCTATATTTAAAAAATAATTCACACACAAAACACACTCTGCAACTTTTCGAATTCATAAATTTTTTTCATTTTCGAATTATACCATCTGAAATGCATGTAAGTTAATTTTTATCTTTCAGATTTAAAGTATACACAACTCAATCCAAAAGATAATTTCATGTTCCAGATTATAGGATTTAAAAGATATGTGAAATACACTTCACTCGTGAATTATGAAATCAAAAAATAATTTTAATACACGAGCATCACACGATGTCTAACAATTGCTTGTGATCACCATAAGCACACTGAAATGTTCATCCCTTCAACCTTTCAAAATGTTGAATAGTGATTTCCACACCGTTCCAAACTTCTACATTTAACAATTTATCTTTTCGTCAAGGTTAGTTTGGAAATTAAGAAAAATATAGAGGTGCAGACAGATATCATGAAAGTGCAAGAAGAAGACCTCTTTATTTTATCAATGTCAGGTCTCTTCTTCTAATAATAATAATAATAATAATAATAATAATAATAATAATAAAATCTAAACATCTAAAAAACTTTTTAAAATTGAAAATTATTAAAATATATGCACTTAAATGAAATTATAAAATTTTAAATATTAGAAAAATATTAAATATATATTTTAAATTAAACACGTGTTGTTTTTAAAATTTCAAACCATTTACATATATTATAATTTTTTTCTCTCCCTGAATATTTTTTAAAGAAGTTATTACTAATATTATTTTGTATATACAATTTATTTTAATAATAAATTTTAAATATACTGTTTTTATTACATGAGTTTAATTTTTTTTAACCAAAAATTGATATATGTTAATGATAACAAAATTTTTAGTATTTTGTATTATTTTATATGAGTTTTGATAATATTATCTTATTTCATGTTTGAGAATTTTATTGATATTTAAAAAAAATTGTGTTTTTATTCTTTTGTTTCCACTCAATCTTAATGAAAATATTGTTAGTTCTAACATTTTTCTTTTTGGGTATTATTTTTCAGTGGTTATTGGTTAATATTTTTTTTGTCAAAGTTAATAATGTTTTTTAGTTGATTTTAAACATAACCTTTTTGTTTTACATTTTGCAATTAATATAAGTTACAATTTTTTTATCATAATTTATACAAATTATTTTATAATTGCCATTGTGTTTAATATGATTTATTAAACATGGTGGAAAACTAATGTTTTTAAGGGAAGAACTAGAAAATAAGGTAGTTTTTATAAATTAGGCATAATCTGCTGCTTAGTGCGAAAGATTTATGGTATCCTAGTATTGAATTATCGAGAGAAAGGTGAAAGAGATAAAAGAAACAGTGAAGTTGGTTCCCCACTATCAAAACAGGGGAAAGCTCCCCCTTTCGTGTCTTTTTCTTCTGCTGCTACTACAGTGCTACTTCGCTCACCAACAGGTAAGCCAAAACAAGATCTGTAATCAATTTCAGATGTTGTCATCAACTTTGGTTATAATCCCAGTGAATATCAGCATATATTTTATGTTGGGGGTATAGATTTTAACTCAAGGGTATATGTTCTTATCACAACATATCAGGCTTAATTATTTATAGTTAATGCCTTGGTTAATTGCCAATATGTGGATTCTGAGCTTTATTTTATTTTTTAGATGTCCTGTGATCAAAAGTTTTGGCTTCCCAGTTTTGTGGTCAACTGGTTGTAAATAGGCACTGTTCTGTGCACGACTCAATTGAGATTTAAGATTTTGTTCTAGTCTGTTTTTGTGTCACCATATTTGAGAATTAGGGTTTGTGTTTGTGTTCCAAGAATGAATAGTTCGGGTTTGGGTGGTGGCTTTTTGTCTGGCCCCAGTGGGGGGATTTTGGACTTGGAATCTTCATTTCATAGACACCAACAGACTCAACTAGGTCATCCATCAATTACTGGTCAACAGCAGTTGAATATCATGAGTGGTCTTGAAAGTGATCACCCCATTGGCCTAATTGAAGTGAAAAATTTGAATGCGGCGTTGAATTTTGGTAAAGGAAAGGCGATTGCACCTTCCAATAGTAATGAGTTGAGTGATGAGGACGAGCCTAGCTATGCAGAAGAAGGGAATTGTGAGAACCTGGATGGTGGGAAGGGCAAAAAGGGGTCTCCTTGGCAGCGAATGAAGTGGACAGATAATGTGGTTGGGCTTCTTATAACAGTGGTGAGTTGTGTGGGTGATGATGGCAGTATTGGGGGCATGGATGGTCATAAAAGGAAATCTGGAGTTTTGCAGAAGAAGGGCAAGTGGAAAACAGTCTCCAAGATAATGATAAGCAAGGGTTGCCATGTGTCGCCACAGCAGTGTGAGGACAAGTTCAACGACTTAAACAAGAGATACAAGAGGTTAAATGACATACTTGGAAGGGGAACTTGTTGTCAAGTGGTTGAGAATCCTGCTTTGATGGATTCAATGCCTAACCTTTCAGCTAAGATGAAGGATGACGTTAGGAAGATCCTGAGCTCAAAACACTTGTTTTATAAGGAGATGTGTGCCTACCATAATGGGCAAAGGATACCAAATTGTCATGAACTTGATTTACAGGGTTATTCTATGGAGCATGGGAGGGACTCAACAAGAGATAATAATGGATCTGAGGATGAAGATGAGGATAACAATGATAGCGAGGAGGATGAGTTGGATGATGAAATTAATATTAATGCACACGAGGATGGAAGGAGGATGCAGGAACACTGTGATAGAAATATATTAAGTGATGAGGATGGCCATTTTGGCCCACAAACTTCTCGGATGGACAAATTTGAGGTTGAAATGGCAAGGGTTTTTCAAGACCCCGCAAAGTCATTACGTGAACAAAGAGAGTGGATTAAAATCCAATTGTTGCAGCTTCAAGAACAAAATATCAGCTACCAAGCTCAAGCTCTTGAACTTGAGAAACAGCGGCTTAAGTGGTTAAGATACTGCAGCAAGAAAGACAGAGAACTTGAGAGGCTGAGATTGGAGAACAAAAGAATGAAATTAGAAAACGAGCGCAGGATCTTGAAACTGAAACAAAAAGAGCTAGAGGCAGATTTCAGTACATCTGAGATGCCTTTAGACCCTGCCTCTATGGGAATCAACCGACCGCAGGGAAGGGAGCATATCAGTTTAGGCAGACAACAGTAGCTGCTTCTAAGAAAGGATCAGCCCCTATTGCTTAAATGAGGTATAAAATGATACCCTTTCATTTAAAATGTTTAATAATTTGCTGTTACAGTTATAGTGGTACATGCATGTTAGTAGGTTGGATATAAAATTGCATTACAATAGTAAATGAATGATGTAGCAATTTGTTTAAAGCTTCCAACCATATTGTTGAGAAGAGAGTTCACTTGACAATATATATGTTTTTTATACCTTTTGCAGTCCTGTGGCGCTAGCAACTGAGCTGAGATGTGTACATTCATTTGGAATGTGAATGGTTTTGCTCAACTAGTTATGTGCTTTACCTCATTTGATCACACTATATATTGGCATGTGGGATTTTGCCAGTATGTCAGAAAAGAGTATGTGAGAAGAGAAGGATGTTGCTCAAAGACCTTAGCTCTTATTATTGGTCATCAATTCACCATTGATGTGGCTTTGATTTGTTTTTGTCAACTCAATTGTAACTGTTACATTTGTATCCACATGCCACATGCGTGATTTTTGGCCTTGCAGCTGTATATTGTACACAAAATAATTGTGCAACTCGGGGAAAAAGGTTACAAGCATCCCTAGGAGTATGTCACCGACTTTGAATTTATAACTTTTTTGGTACAGACTTTGTTATAACTTTTTTACGTTAAATTGCCTCATGAAGAATGCTTGATTCATTGTTAGCTATGTTTTTCCAAAGCACCTTCGTGAAAACTTTTAAATAGTCTTTGAAAACTTAGTTGTTTCAGTCCACCTTCTTTTCTTAATTGCCGCCAGCGATGTATTGTTATTTGTTTCTCCCCTTATTGTTATTTTATTGTCTGCTTCCTGTTTAGTATATAGGTTTTGAACCAATCAACGGTATGGCGCGTTTACCTTTGATTACTTTAGTAGAAATAATTTTTTGAAAGGTTTCTTCAAAAAGATTTTAACCTTATACAACAATCTGATAGGCTTATTGGGTGTTTGGTTTTACCTCCACCAGACGGGATAAACAGAACCTATCATTTTAGGGTTGTGTCAATAGTGGAAACTGACTAAATTTTAGATCCAAGGCAACGAGATTCAAACATTATAGAGCACTTTTCTTGTTTGAGACATTGAGTAAAATTTTTTTTCATGCTAAACCTTGATCACTTAAACGCAGAAATTTGCTAGCTTTAGAGCATGTGAACATATTGCCTTGTTAACATATAATTTAATGTCGAAAGCATTTCTATTAGTTTTTAATCTTGATTGTGAAATCAGGGCCAGTGCTTTATTCTGCATTTTTTTTGTTAACATATCATTTTCTTTAATTTTGGGCCATTTTAAGTGTTTATATGATAAACAAACAGGCTTCTAATTTATTAAAAGAAATGGTCCAACTTGAAAAGTCTTGTAAGTCAACGTCAGAAATTTCTATGAAACCTTCAATTTCAGGCTTCAAAAGGTGGAATCTCATTTTTCAGCAATAACTATTCCAATATAAAAAGCAAAATCAACCTGTTGCTCCAAAACAGTAGGATTTGTGCCTACCATGCTATATATCTGTAAGATTTGCAGGTTTATACTAACTATGGAGAAAGAATATTTTTAACTTATCATAACGGTTCAAGTGTTCCTTAGTTCACGAGCCTCAGGTTTTCATTCAAACGCCTCTTTCTTAACGTCTTATCTCTGCTCTCATTCAAGAACTCAAGACCAACGATACAGTCTCTCTGTCAGTGTTTGGTTTGACTTTTATTTGTGTCTCTCTATAACCCTGTTCGTGTTGATTTACAAGTTAGTTTCTGTTACTTATTTTGTTCTTTTAATTCTTGGATTATTGCTTAAGCTGATTTGTTTATCTATTTTGATCGATTTATGTTTATTTAAGACACTCTGTTTACTTGATTCCATAGCTGATTGTTATATAACTGTGTTTCGGATTCAAATATGGTTTTAATTGCATAAATTTTGACATTTAAGTTTCATCAGAGTTGGTTGGATGAATTTCTTTGACCAAGTAGTTCTTTTTAAGTTTCATCAGAGTTGTTATCTTACCTATCATACCTCATTTATAGATTAAGTAGTGGAAAGTCAGCATGGTGATTTTGGAAGTTATCTTTATTTTGGTCCGATGTTTAGTCGGCTTAAGAATTCAACGCTTTATTTTTTCATCCTTAGTTATTACATTTTTATTAGTTTTATATAGTTGAAACTTGATTTTCACATGATGAGAGTTTCAGACCCACACGTTTCTAAGTATGACTTTGAAACAAGTCTTATTTATGTTTACGAGTAAACTCTCTATATAATACAATGCATTTTTTGTAATAATTGTCTCTCATGTTAACATATTGGAATAAAGTTATATTTTCCTAATTTTATGCACAATGAGATCAAATTTAAAAGAAAAAATTGAGTGATGCAATAAATCACAGCAGTAAATTTTAAGAATTAAATCTTTATTCTTTTCATCTAACACACACCATGACATTATGATACTTAAATAATTAAGAGAATAAAGAATAAATAAGAAAATTCCTTATGACGAATAGAGAACAATTAATGAAAAATCAAAATCAGGCCGTTACATAAAACCGAAATCATCCAAGAATTACTTCACCTCAATGCAAATTAAACACATACTATCTCTCCATCGGATAACTGTCACTCAGGAACCAACTAGTGCTCTAAAACACCACCTTTGAATCTCGTCTCCATAGTACCATTGTTCCAAACTACTTACCAACCACTCCGACACCACAAAATAACCTATATTCATCTTTATTTCACATTAAACATCCCTAAATCTTAATAAAATATTAATTCTTTAATACAGTCGATCTCTCCAATTAAAAATTATTTTCATTGCAAACTCAAACTGACATATAAGATTTTCATTGACATGACACGTGGCGGTGTGAAACTATCAAAACTCAAAAAATCAAACATATAGTGAGAAGGCTCTTGATTCATGTAAATATGTAACATAATTTTGTTACAATTTTTCTTCCCCAGTGATAAGCAGAGAAGCTGTCAATAAGCTGCTTAAATATAATTGGGAATTCAGTGTTCCTCTTGAACTCAAATAGCTCAGCTCTTGATTTCATTTGAGTCCATAAATAGCTTGACATAATTTATTCTGTTGCAGTTTATAGTATCTCTAAGCACTCAACTACTCAAGCAATGATGATTGATAAACAACAGTACCCAACGATCGAACAAAAGTTTGCTGGCCAGCTTCACTTGAGACCCAACTCCAACCTTTCCCCACATGTTGGAACTTGTTACGGAGGTTTGAAAAGGGTAGCGCTGTTTCAGCAGCGATTATCACTAGAAAATTATCCAAATGCAGGGTTACATTTCCCTGTCATGCCTGCATGCAAACCCACAAACAACATGCATTGTGTAGGTTCACCAGTGTTCGTCCCATCGCCTTCGGAGAAAAAATGGGGAAGCTTTGCCACTGATTTTCTCATGGGTGGAGTTTCTGCGGCAGTGTCCAAGAGTGCTGCTGCTCCTATTGAGCGTGTAAAGCTTCTCATTCAAAATCAAGATGAGATGATCAAAGCAGGCCGTCTCTCTGAACCCTACAAGGGCATTGGAGATTGCTTCGGAAGAACAATCAAAGACGAAGGGTTTGTTTCATTGTGGAGAGGGAACACTGCCAACGTTATCCGTTACTTCCCAACACAGGTATAGTTAGTTTAAGTCTTAGGTTGAGAAAAAAATGAAAAAATTGAATAATATATAAGAAAAAACATTCATGAATATAATATTTTAAAATTTTGAATTGAGGATGGTGAGTTTTCATTCTTGTTTTATCTCTATAGTGTTTCAGCTTGACAAACTGAAACGAGTATAGTTTGATCAAGCTTGTGACTACTGTGTAATGCTTTTATAGGCCTTGAATTTTGCATTTAAAGACTACTTTAAGAAGCTGTTCAACTTCAAGAAAGACAAGGATGGATACTGGAAATGGTTTGCAGGGAACGTAGCATCTGGTGGTGCAGCAGGAGCAATATCTTCGGTGTTTGTATATTCATTGGATTACGCTAGAACCCGCCTTGCCAATGATGCCAAGGCTGGAAAAAAGGGTGGAGAGAGGCAATTCAATGGCTTGATCGATGTCTACAGGAAGACGCTTCAATCGGACGGTGTTGCTGGCCTCTACCGTGGCTTCAACGTTTCTTGCGTTGGAATCATTGTCTACCGTGGTTTGTACTTCGGCATGTATGATTCTCTGAAACCAGTGCTCTTGGTGGGAACTTTGGAGGTGAGGCATTACACTTTCTATGTTCCGTTTTTTGTCACCTTGCTTAGTTTGTTCAATGTTTTTACTTCTATTTTTCAGGATAGTTTTTTGGCTAGCTTTGCTTTGGGGTGGGTGGTTACTATTGGTGCAAGCATTGCCTCGTACCCCTTAGATACGGTTCGCAGAAGAATGATGATGACTTCGGGTGAAGCTGTGAAGTACAAAAGCTCTTTGGATGCATTCTCGCAGATTGTGAAGAACGAAGGTTCAAAATCTCTCTTCAAGGGTGCCGGCGCAAACATCCTTCGTGCAGTTGCGGGTGCTGGTGTGCTTGCTGGTTATGACAAACTTCAAATACTTGTTCTAGGAAAGAAGTTTGGTTCTGGTGGGGCTTGATTACCACAAGTCTCATATATATAGTAAGAATTTGTGTGGTGAAAATTGCATTCAAACTGGACTATTTTTTTTTTATTTGTGCAAATTTGGTTTCCAGGCTTATAGAAAATATATCTGTTCACTTCTCAAAATTTAAGCTTGGATTTTGTTAATTGCTTATGTATTTAATAAATACTTGTTAATTATCTATATATTTCATAAATATGTGGTCGTGTCAACCACTAATATTGTGTCATTATAATAATATTTTTTGGATATATTAAAGTACCAATTGACTTTTACTTTACCATGATTAATTTATGTCTGGAAAATTTGATTCATAATTTTTAGTGAACTTTTTTTTTTCTTATCACATTCTTTTTATTTCCATAACTTTATTTAAGAGAATCAAATTCAATATCATTTATATGTCTGTATTATTATGGCAACAACTTAAGAGTCGGCATTATAATAACATATCCCATGCCAAAACCAATAATTTTAAAGGGCGAAAATCCAACTATTTTACAAGATATACCATTTATATAACATGGAAGTACTAAAAATAATTACGGTTCCTTTATTTTTAATTTAAAATTTTAGTTTTTATTCTAAAATATAAATATTTAATTTTTTGGTTTTTAAAATTAAATATTTTAATCCAAAAATTTAATTAAGATATTCATAGTTAAAATATCAACGATGAAAAAACTAATTAGAATGCATCATACATGCTGTAAAAAAAGAATGTATCGTATGTGGGTTAATGTTAGTACTTTAGACATTAAAGTCTTTATTTTAACTATTTGATTAAAATCATTCATCTAAAAAAAAACTAATTTTTTATTTTAAAAATAGTGACAACAGAATGATATTTTAACCTAATAAAATACGGTTCTGGCATGAGTCATGCCATTCCTATGCACACAACGCAATCAGTGAGCAGCGAATCTTTTTGAATTTAGTTTATTATTAATTACTTGGCGAATGTCTCGTGTCTATTCTTTATTTCTTCATCTTCAGGCTTCACCACTGCAGACAAAAGGACTGTGCTGTGATTGGAATATGTCACGATAAGTTATACTTTTTCGTGCTTCGCTTCACTTCCACGCCAGCACTTTGCTTATTCTCATCAATTCACCTTTATTTTCTCACATGCCTCGCACTATCTTTTCCATTTGTTCCTCTTAGGTCTGCACTGTGCAACAAAAATGAACTTCCATTCATAATATAGGATATTATCAATATAATATGATATAATAACACGAATTTTACTAAACCCCATAGTACATATAATAAATAAATAAATATAATAGTTAAATAAATATATAAAGTAAAATAAAAGAAAAGAAAAGGAAAGAGAGAAACTGAAACGGTTGGAGAAGAGGTGCGATGCAGGTGATCATGGTCTATCTAACGGAGTTGGCGTGTTCCTTCAAGAAATGCTTAAAGGTGGAGAAAGCAGAGTTAAGATAGGCAGTTACAAAGCCTTTCATTCGTTCGTTCGTTCATTTTCATTCGGCACCAAAAGCGATCAAGGTCAGTTTCTTCATATTCCTTCCATTCGATTCACTTTTTTCATCTTATACTCATGCATTCGTTTTTTGTCTTCACTCTTCACCTATCACGATTTCTCTTGTTATACTTCTAGAATCATCGCAACTGCGAGGCTGTGTTGTAATTCCCTGCTTCCGTCCAACTGAACAGGTACTCGTCGTTGAGTTTTTCGTTTCTTCTCCGGTGATTGAAGATTTCACGTTTCGTTCTACGCGATCTTGTTCTTCTGAAAATGCTTCATGCAACTTTGTTCCTCTTTTTAGAATGTGACGAATGAAAAAATTATGCAATAATGTTGTTTATATGCGATGGTTGGTTTATATGTAGTGTATATCTGTTAGGATTTTAATTTTCTTCAGTATTCAAGAAATTAGAATTGTTAGTGTATCTTAATTGTTTAATTATTTTCGTGATCATTAACCATATGAGTAGTGATTTACTACTTATTATTGACTTCTTTTTGTAATTAGGACAATAATAATTTGGCTTTCCTAACTACAGTTCTAGAAAAACCTGATAATTTATTTTTCTCAAAATTCAGGTTAACATTTTAGAGTAGCTGAGTGATCTGGTGTTAATTGCTTCAGTTTTACTGACGAACATGCGGAATTGAATACGTGAATTCACTCTACGTGAACTCATTCTGCATATTACTTTTTGTGATTCACTCTGCAGATTACTTGTCTGTGAATTCACTCTGCTGATTCACTATTTTCAGTAAATTCACATTACAGATTCACTATTTTCTTTGAACTCACTCCACAGACAAGATAGAATTCAAGATTAGTTGGAACCGACACATGGAGGTCCGTCACAATAACATCTGCTATCCCTACAGTTCAGCAGGAAGCTTTATCGAATATGTTGAAGGTCTTACATACGAACATGTTAACTTCATTTTTTCTGGCGCTTCACATGCTCAGGTACCTTCAGAGATATTCTCTAGATTACGTTTGGATATTAATAGATTTTTTTGCACCCGTTTTATTGTTTCCTTTATGTGGATTTGTTGGGATGACCTAGCTCAGTTTGATATACAGTGTAGAAATTTTCAAATATAGAATAAACGTCTCTTTATTAAAGGGTTTATATGCAATATTATTCATGTTATTTTAGAACTCTGGTTGAAAGTTGCACGTAAAAAAGTTTCCATATATATATACAGGAGAGTTCATACCCTTCAAGTTCAACTACAAACTTTTACAAATCTGGGCTATCTGAACCAGGGAGTACCTCGTACTATCAGGATAGTAATGGTTACGAGACGAATTATCATGAACAATTGATGAATGAGTATAGAAGGCACTCGGAAAACTCTGCAACAATCAATGAACAGATGGCAACAGTATGTATAGAAAGGGAAGAAGGAGTAAACAATGTCACACTAGACAGTTCTATTGAATGTATGCTATTGAGTTTCATGTCTCGATAATTTTCATCAAATATATTATCCACCTAATCCCCTTTTGTAGATCTGTAATTCCATACCTATGTATAAAATGTGTGCTCAAAATTAAAACAAATCCATCTCTTTTCTTTCAGGTCCACGAAGGCATCATAATGATTTCAATGATTATGAGGTATTTTTGTTAAATTTCTGGTGCATTAAATATTTAAATAATTAAATGGAAATTCTTTCAACATTGAAGAAGTTGTATCTATGCCTACAACACAATCATCAATTAATTAGAGTGAACTAAGCCATTTTTTATGAATTTTTGCAGGCCAGTTGGGAAGACAATATTGATCCTGACAACATGACCTATGAGGTTGAACTGAAAGTATTAGCCTTCCTTTATTTCTCCCTTAAAAAGTAAACAAATCTTATATTTGGTTTCTTAGATGTGTACAACCAATATTCTAGATGTATATAATGGAAAGTTTTACAATTGTTTGATTTTTGGAACCTTTTCCTTTTGGTCGTCTTCGACTTTACTCATGCACAAGCCTTCCTCCTTCGTTTCTTCGAGCATAATGCATTATGTTATATCCACCCTACTACTGCATCATTTTCCCAAAATAATGTTAAAAAGTTGTCTAATGGTAATTATAATCCAGAAACTTGATTTTTATTATGGTTTTAACAATTGCTTAGAATGGTTACACAGTAGACAGTTGTGGTGGGATTGATTTAGCAGTGAGGACCTTTTGTCACCCATTACAGTCACAAGTAAGGAAGGCGCTGCAAAACCTCTATACCATTTTACAAATTATTTGGTTAAACAAGCATGAAAACATGATATCGATAAACCTTGCCTTTCCCCTATAAAAATAGACTAATAGGGTGGTAGAAGTTATTAAGGGTTCAAAACCAATGGATGGGTGTGTGAGACACCAATGTAACAGACAACTATAGGGTCGACCATCCAACTTAAATTATCACGGTTTACTGGTTGATGGGGGTTATAAGTTGTATGACATGCTTGTCCTTCTGACAATCATGAACACTTAGTTGTAAAAGTCTTCAAATTTTATAATGGTATAATACTTTTTCTTAATAGTATCCTTTTTCATGTTACTTATTGAAGAAATTCTGGGACAGTGTTCTTTTATCTTTTCTCTAAATCCCTTTCTACTTGCTAATGATGTGCCACCTGGTGGTGGAAAAGACTTGTTTGTTGTACCAGTGAAAATCTAAATTCCTTGTTATGTGAACGTCTCGATGAATAACAATAGATAAAAGTTGGAAGTACAGACTTCTTTCAGTTTTTATTCTTTTACCTTTTCCTCACATGATACCATTTTATTTATCGTAGGAACTACTTGAATTAGGTGAGACAGTCGGGACTGAGAGTCGTGGTCTCTCCCAAGAACAAATCTCATCGATTCCAGTATCAAAGTACAAGTCTGGCCGCTTCTTCTTCTTTAGGAAGAAGTCACGGGAGGAGAGGTTATTTTCCGTTTCTAGATTTTGTTTTAGTTTTCTGAAAAAGAAATTTACTTCATGTAATTTTTTCTGTTAAGTAAATTTTTCTCAGAATTATATGCCTTCTTAGCTCTGTTAAACTACATTGTCTAGCAATGAGGTAGATAAATATGGGTGCGGTAGCAGACAAATGAGTTATAAATATATGGATCAGTAATGGATTTATTAGGAGCTCCAATACTATCACTATGGGGAGGATTCCCTTAAATAGAACAACATGTGCATATGTAGATTCCACAACAATTCTACAAATACTTGAATTGCAACTAGAGTCCTAGTCTTATCTATTGTTTCTTGACAGAAGAGCAATTATTTGAATATGGACTCCTCCTTAATGTGCTATTCTGACTCATTTTCCTGTTTAGATGCGTGATTTGTCAGATGGAATATAGAAGAGGGGACAAGAGGATGACTTTACCATGTAAACATGCCTATCATGCTAGCTGTGGGAACAAATGGCTTAGCATCAATAAGGCAAGTTGTTAGGAATGAGATCTCCTTGTGCGTAATAGACTTCGAACTTCAAGCATTACTGAAATAAAAAATACAAATTGAAAATTTTATAAATATAAGCATTTTAATGAGAGATAATGAGGCATATAAGAACTAATTTAGGTTTTTGACTGGCAATTACTACTCCCAAATTTTCTTTTTGAATTCCATATTTTTAGGATTCTAGTCAATTGTTGATTCCCATTAATTTATAATAATGAGTTCCTTAATTACTTGTAGTGCTAAATTTGGCATATCCTGAAATACCTCTTATTTTTCTGTGTTTTCTTCAGGCTTGCCCTATGTGTTACAGGGAGGTGATTGTGGACGTGTCAAAACACAAATAATCACCCTCGAGCCTACCTGTATATGATTCGGTTTTTCCTTGTGCCTAGATATCTCCTTTTTTTTATCAGCTAATAAATAATGTATTATATAGGTACAAGGGTACCCATTCTGATTTACAAAATTGAAAAATGATCAATCTTTCCTAGTACAACCTACCAAAAAATTGTGTTAATTAATATTTAAATGTATTTATACTAATTATTTCATAACCACCCTACTAACATATTCCCACTCAAATATACTATAACTTCACCCCCAAACACATACAAACCATGAAACCGTGCTTTAGCTTTGGGCAACATTACAAATAAGACTGACATAATCATAAACATAGATTCCCAAGGAGAAAAATTTTATAACACATTCAAGAGGTCAGACGCAAATAAGGACAGAATGCCCATTACCCACTTCATAAATGGTTGGCAGCTAAGAGGATCAAAGAAATGGAAGCCGCAGCCAGGATTCAAAACGCACAATGATTATTGCAATGGCTGGATTGTGTGCTCTAATTTCACCAAATTTAGTATTATTTTTTTTATTTTAACTAGAATTAACGTCATCTGCTGTGCTGTAAGTGCCGAAACCTAAAATAATCAAGATATAAAATGTAGTATAAAAGCGCATGTAAAATAGCTTTACATACACATTTTCACTAATATTACGATTAAATAATATAATATTATTATATTCATGTGCATACCAAAATTAGAATTAACCAGATTAACTAGTAATCGGTAGATAATTTTCATATATATTTAGAAAACATACTACAGTACACAATATGGAGAAAAATATTTTTTTTTTATTTTTTTTTTATTTTTGATCAAAGTTCCTCATATTTTGATATAATTTTTTTCAAATTTTAAAAATATGCGAGTTAATCCATTTTTCTAAGATATTGTTAAGTTTTTAAAGTTAAAATACAAAAGTAGGGTGTTTTTAAAATTTAAGGACAAAAAAAAAATAAAAATAAAAATACATAAACTTTGATGAAGTTATGATATATTTTTTATTAATGGGAACAAAAACAGAAAATCACACTTAACTGAGATTATATTTGAGAAGGATTGTAAGTTGAGGACAACTAATAATATATTTAAAAACCTATCATTTATTATCTATTTATATGTGTTTTTAGTTTGTACCACATATAACTAAATGTTATCTTTTTGTTAATAAAATCAAATGTACCTAAATAAGTCATATATGGACAAATACAGTTTCTTTTCCAATTTTGCTTGCGCATTTAAACATAATCACATATAGAATCGCGTTTACATTGTATTCTATTGACGAAAAAAGGAAAAGAAAAAAGTGAGAACAAATAAAATAAAATGTTCAATAGTGGATATCTTTCTGTTTTTCTATAACACCTCGATCTCCTATCAATTTACGTGAGAACGTGGTTTCGTGATACACAAAACAACAATATTTTTATCCCTCGAATCTCACATGATCTATAATAGGTAATATTTTTTTCTTTATTATTTTTAGCTAAAATTATAGTTTTGTTTTGGCTATGCCATATTTTGTTTGATAGTATATTTTTCTATCAACTTAGTCTTTAAATGTTAATAAACAAATTTTAAAACTACCTTCCATCTTGTTACCTTCGTTTTAAATGATTAAAAGTTAATAAATAAATAACTTTTATCTTTCACGTTTATTATTAGTTTCAATAAAATTCTTTCATATTAGTATTAAGATGCCATTTATCATATTATACATATAATTGTATTTTAATATATTTCCTTTTTATTATAATGTGTAGGAAGAATCTATCTGAAATCAAACATGAAAGTGAAAAATGAAATTATTTTTAAGAATTTATTTTAATTTATTAAAGTCCTAGAACTAAATTGACACTCTCACGGATCAAATTGTTCGTTCTACTTTTGTTGTAAAAGTCTAATAATCTAAGGCCAGGTCTTTCTTGTTAAATTTTGGTTCGCATTGAGACAAACTTTTGTTGTTTGTTTTTATTGAAGAATATTAATAAAGCTTAAAGTATTACACATATTTTCCTCTTATTTGTAAGAACTATGCTAACAATTGAAATAACAAAATTCCTTTATAAAAAATAATTACTATACTATCATAATATAATAAATACTTTATGCAAATAGTTATTTTCTAATTACTTAAAGAGTAAAGTTAATAAAGTCAATTCACATTATGCATAAAAGTGAAGAACAAACGATATATATTTTAATTTTACATCATTATTCAATAACTAATTTTTGTATATGACCAACATTTATTCAATTTTTAAATAATAATTATCTAAAAATCATATTAAAGTGATTTTTTTTATTAAACTCAAAAATCAAATAGTTATAATTCTGATCCATGGTTTGATATCATTGTTTTTAACTATTATTGTTCTGGTTCAAACCTTAGTATTATGAATTACTATTTATTCAAACTCTTATTTTAAGTTTTTTTTATTAAATAAAAATAATGAATTAACATGGTTGAAGGACAATCATGCTCCTTGAATATGTCCGTGGACAAAGATTGGATCTCATGTCCGTGTGAACACAAAAACATATATAAAAATAAGTCAACCTCTTAACTACGACTCAGATTTTTTTATTAAAGGATATCTCAAATTTAAACAAAAAAGAAAAAAAGAAAAGCAACAACCATCATATACCAAATTTAAAATAAAATAATACACTAATGTATGAAATTAAGAGCATCGATAAATTTAATTGCATAAACAGTGCCATTTTCAATTCCTGAAATTATGAAAATTAAAATAACTAACGTCTGTGAATCAAGGAATTAATTGACCAATCTTCGTAATTTCCACATAAAATATATCCAACATATTGAATAGTAGAAAATACAAAAATTGAGATAAATTTTTTAAAGTGTAGTAATTATTTTCAAAAATTGATTTTCAGAAATTATTCTTAACTATTTATTAAAAGTAGAATAGCCGAAATTATTTCTTCTCCCCAAAAAACTAAAAAGTCTGTAAACTCCACATAACAGAATTTGTTTAATAAAATATAATATTAAATATAGAAAATTAATCTCCACTCTTTGTTTTCCGTGAAGGAATAAGCATACCAATGAATTGAAAAAATTAATAAAATAATAATCATACCCCTCGATCCAAACTGGGTTAAAATTGCTTCTTACTATATCAGAGAAGTTGCATTGTAGAAGATGTTATCTATTACAGGGAAAGAAATTAAGTTTAAGGAGAACCTGATTAGTGATGGCTTCCCACGAAATTGTGAATAGAATTCCTTTCCCGCAGCTGGCCACACCAACTCGTTGACACTACCAACCTCAATTATTTCTGAACCCAGGTTACATTAGAACTCAACTGCAATCATATTTTAGCCAATCAGAAAACAGAGGTTACTTGTACCAATACCATGTCAAACCTATACACGTTCAGTTGAATTGAGGGAAAATGTCATATAGGAGAGACAGGGTCAACATGAACAAGTAAACATGGATTAAAATTTTAATTACCATGTACAACTGTAAAAGGAATTATCTTCCTGACTGTTCATCAAATTTTCATCTAATTTCAAAACTAAGATCACCTTAATATGTGCTATATTTGGGTGCAGATAAATAGAGTAGCAGCAGGTAATTTACTACCATCTATTATTTCTGACATCCAAACCTAAACTAGGTATTCCGATCGTATTCTTCCTAGTGTAACTCATGACTAATTTGTACCTTAACTTGACAAGAAAATGAATCTCCAAATGTCTTTGGCAATGAGTCCATGACAGACACAACATGCACGTTAATAGTATTCCCTGCACGATGTCAAGGACATAATCAATCAGCAAGAGCAGTAAGTGGAGGAAGTTGTGTTTATCTCTGCAATTAAATGACTATCCAAAAATGCAACGAATGGATCATATTATACAGAATAAATGCCTCTGAAGTCTTTTAAGTCTAAACAACACGAAGATGGCAGAGTAACAACAGTAGCAGCCTTCTTTAATATCTCTAAAAGAGTACATATAGCAAGTATAATGAAATCACTACAAAAAATGGGTTCTAACTGCAGAGTTCGCACTAGACCAGCCATGTAATGGAAAAATTAGAATCGGATAGGGAACCCATTAAAAATGCAGCTAAGAACACGGACCTTCAGTCTTAGTTAGATGCTCAATGTTAATGTGGAAAAACAAAGATTAGTCAAGTAACAAATATATTACATCAACAGTTAAACCCTGAAAACCTAGTCAAATGGGTAACTGATCAAAGGTTCATTAGACCAAATTTTGTACGGATGATGAGAAAAACCGTAAAATGGTCTAAAGTAATTATACCAAGATAAATTATAACGACACATTATCATGGGGATAATTTTAATTAGTCATTGTCATGATTGAGAATATAAGTTTGCCTATTGATACGGATGTCTGGTAGGTTTTTGTTTTCACCGACACCCTGACATTTGACTTCAATATGATGTTTGCTACTTATAGCATACTCGAATATAATTACCGATTCTCTAAAGTTTAATGGAAATAATCATAGCTGGCTGCTTTAACACGCATTTTCAAAATCTGATCCAATTTAACTAGTACTTACGTCCAACCATGTCATCGCCAACTTCCTTTCTTGACTTTGTTGCTAATCCATATCGTAAGAAATATGAATTCACATAATGGAGGCCCGCAACTTCAACTCTAATAATGATTTCAACAAAAGGGTAATGTGCAGCATGTATATTTAAATCCTTAACCAGTCTGTCGATGCATTTAACAAATAAATAGTATCAGCCATAACTGAAGGCTAACACTATATAAAGGGTTACGAGGCATACTTTGCAAATGCACGCATAGAGCATAGCTCATCTAAACAACGACTGCTACTGCACACTGACAGAAGATGAGAACATCAGCAGGGCCGAGGCACTGGCCTCGACTCATCATCTATGGATTGGCATTTTGCCTAATTGCTATCAATGTCGCTGGTGATGATCATAAGCCTTACTATGCATCCCAACCAATCTATTACTCTACACCACAGCATGCAGAACACCCACCCCACCATCACAAATCACCTCCACATGCATACAAATCTCCACCTTACGTCTATCAGTCACCACCACCTCCCTCTCCTTCAACACCACCTCCATACATCTACAAGTCTCCTCCACCACCATCCCCATCACCACCCCCACCATATGTTTATAAATCTCCTCCACCTTCATCCCCATCACCACCCCCTCCTTATGTTTATAAGTCTCCTCCACCTCCATCACCCTCACCTCCTCCACCATACATTTACAAGTCTCCCCCACCTCCATCTCCTTCACCACCTCCTCCATATGTTTACAAGTCTCCTCCACCTCCATCACCCTCACCTCCTCCACCATACATTTACAAGTCTCTCCCACCTCCATCTCCTTCACCACCTCCTCCATATATCTACAAATCTCTCCCTCCACCATCTCCATCACCACCCCCTCCTTATGTTTACAAGTCTCCACCACCTCCATCCCCCTCACCTCCTCCTCCATATGTCTACAATTCTCCCCCTCCACCATCTCCATCACCTCCCCCTCCCTATGTCTACAAGTCTCCACCACCTCCATCCCCCTCACCTCCTCCACCATATATATACAAGTCTCCTCCATATGTCTACAAATCTCCTCCTCCACCATCTCCATCACCACCCCCTCCTTATGTTTACAAGTCTCCACCACCTCCATCCCCCTCACCTCCTCCTCCATATGTCTACAAATCTC
>Ga0099825_1001064_pt1 | contig 33679 bp, 9 predicted proteins | sample SiratroredBW_FD_76838 | JGI IMG/M metagenome (GOLD analysis project Ga0099825, IMG submission 76838) | Root nodule microbial communities of legume samples collected from California, USA - Siratro red BW | ecosystem: Host-associated > Plants > Roots > Nodule | place: USA: California | collected...
AAAAAAAAAAAAAAAAAAAAAAAAAAAAAAAAAACGCCATGAACTCACACCAGCATCACGCAACACGAGTTACAAAAAATCCAAATCAGGGCAACAAAAAAAACTGAAACAACTTACAATGTGGCGATTGCAAGATCAAAGGCTAAAGCAAGTAATCGCGAAGCAGAGAAAAAGAGTGGAATACGAAAAGACCGGGAGAATAGCGGTTAGTTGAGAGTGGGCAAATGAAGCGGCACACACGACTTCAATGATAAAAACTGCATTTATATGAATCCTTCTGCTGCAAGTGTTTCTATCTTAGTCAATGTAATGATGATTGCTTTTTTAGTTAAAACAGACAAAAAAAAATATTTCACACCCTTTTCATTTTTAATCAAATTGACACAAATATATAGAAAAAATTCTTGAGAAAAAAAAAACTTATATTTTAACATTTAAGAATTTATTTTGTTTGTATTATTTTGGTGGGCTTTTCATCCGAGACAAACTTGTATAGGCTAGGATTAATTATTAATTATAATCTTTTAATTAATTTTTTAACCGCATAATGAAAGTTATTCTCTTTTATATTTATTTAGAATTCATTTGGTGTTAACAATTTTTTTATTTATTTGAAATATCTTATTCAATCATCTCATCTCTTTAACTCGTGGTCATCTTTACATGAATGCAATACTGAAAAGAAGTCTGTAATTTCGTAGAAATTTATTAAAGGTATTGTTAAAAAACAATGAATTGATAGAAAAAAACTAACGTATAATCATTCGTGTCGAAATTCATTTCATGTATAATCAAAAGTGTATAGGTGTTATTTTAATTTCTTATATAATTATTTATATAATTCATTTATTTTTATGTGCATGTGTTTAAATTTGAGATGTTATTTAAAAATTTTAAAATTAATACCAAATGAGATTTGAGGTCATCAATTATAGAAGAAAAAAAACTAATATACAGAGAGAAGCAAACATGAAAGTTATGAAAAAAATATATAGTATAGTAAGTGTTAGAAAACCGGAGTCGCTTGGAATACAGTACAATGTACTACATAGAATAAAAGAAAATTCCCATTTGTATACTGCTATATATAGAAAACTTAAAAGAAAAATAAAATTAACTAAGTAATAAAAGTTTGTTGAAAAACATTATACTTAATGCTTAATTTGCAAATTTGCACTTCCCGTAAAACCTTTATTTTTTCCTTTCTATTTTTATTAGATCAGACACTTAATATTTACTTTGTTTTCTATATATATTTTTCTTTTTTTATTATATATTCTGAAGGATATTTTACAGTGAATATTTTAACTTTTATTATGTTAGGAAATTTTATTTCCTTAATCTAATTATATATATATATATATATATATATATATATAAATGTTGATTTTCTTAATATTTAAAATTATTTGAAAAACGTTAGAAAATTAAGATAATTTTAATGAAAAATTAAAATAATTTTAATGAGACTCTTTAATTTGTATTGGTTTAATAGGAAACTAATTGTTAAGAAGTTAATAAAAAGAAATATGAGAGATTACTATAATTTGGTTCCCAATATCTCAAAATAAAAAAATCTAATAATATCTTATTTTATCAAAAGAGTCACTTAAATATAAGAATATTTTTATTGAAGAAGATCATGATTATATCAAATAATCAATTATCATCTATGAATAGAGATAGAAGACTCTTTTATTGAATCTTGAGTCTCAATAATTTAATATGATGGTTTAATTCAGATTTAATTTAATATATTATAATAATAAATCAAAAATTAATATTAGAAATGTTAATTTTACTTTTTATTTATTTTCATTTTTATTAATTTTTAACTTATTTAAATAATCTCACTTTTTTTTTCTTCATTGTTCTTTTTTCGTACCATTCAAACAAATTGATAAAATAAGATTTAGAAAATTTATCATATACCAAAAGTACCGGCATGAGTAAATTTAAAAATTTGTAAGATTATGAGAAAATCATGCTTGTAACGATAATTACAAAATAAAGAAATAGTTGCAAATAAAAGTTTTTTCTTCTAAGTCATGATAGAAAGGATGACTTTTTTTTTAATTGAAACTGTGCCATTGAACACAACTTTTTTTAAGTTTTTGTGTCTTTTATTTTCTTTTAAAATTTGTTAATTTTTGTTTAATTTTTCTTTTACTTTCCTTTTACTTTGTTATATTGTGAATTTTTTTAATGTTATAAACACATTTTGATATTTGGAGATTTCTTTTAGATAATAGGGTTAATACAATAAAATAATAATTAATTCAATGATATTTTGTAATTGAAGAAAATTAAAAAGAAATAACATTCAAAACGTCTTTTCACCGATTAAAACAATTTCAATAAAATGAGAGGAAAGTATCACAAGATATGACTTTTTTTTATTGTTGTATGGAGGATTTTCTCAGATTATATTATTGTTTTTAACTTATTTTAAATTAATTCAACCATTTTGTTTGTTGCCTGTTTGTATACATTTTTTCTATTATTTTGTTGTTTTATTATTTTCATATTTCAAATTGATTTATCCAATTTCGTTATAGATAAAATTAATTCGTAGTACAAAATTTACTTATTTCATATTTCATGTGTTGCTTTTGTTTTAATGTTAGAGACAAATTTTAGTAATTAAATTACTCACGAAATCTGAAACTAATGATAAATTTTCAATTTAATAATTTTAGGAATTTATATGTAATTATAAAAAAAAATATTTTTTGAGTTGATAGAAAACTCTTAATTCCCCATTACAGTAGTTAGTTTCATACTCCCAACCAATTAATATTTTTATATTATTATTTTAGTCGTTAATTTATATAATTATACAAAAAAATGTTTCTTGTTACATATAAGATTTTTTAGAGAAATTCTTGGTCAATATCCTATTGATCGCCGCATTATATAAGAAAGTCATAATCAGTTAACATATTGCTATTAATGTAAAAAAAAAAAAAACTCTCATTTCAAAATCTAAATTCCTACACGCTTAAATAAGTTTTAAAAGTTTTAAATACTTAATCACAGTGTCTTTTGACTCAATGCATTAACAGCCAAAATAGTCTTACTATGATGATAATTTATCCGAAAATTGTAACACTTTAAGAACTCCATCCACATAACTCTTGACCTCAATTTTAATTTTTTTTGTAAGGCTTCCACTAAACATATGTTTATACTTTGAGTCCAATAACCAAATTTCTACTATCCATGACTCACATTTAAACAACTTGATAAATAAATTAAAAAAATGTAATTATCTACTTTTATAATTTGATTAGATAATTAATCATGTCCATATTTGTGACTTAGTAATTTTTAGCTAGTTGACCAACTAATTTTACAGAATATTTTTAATTAGAACTAATTTTACTAAATACTGGTTATTATCATTTTTCATAGAATAACGATTATTATTTTATCAAAATTTTTAAAAAAATAACATCTATCTCGTTTTTGAAAGTAGTGATAGTCATAATTGAATTGGAGAAAATATCGAAAAGACAAACAATGACAAAAGAAAAGTCTGATGGACACAAAAAAATAATATTATACGACTCTTTTTTTATATATTATTTAACTTTTTATTTTTATTTAATTTAGAATTTACACTCAGACTTCCAAATCTAATAAATCAGTGTCCTGAGATTATTTATTCACTATTATTTATAATAAAAAACATATTAAAAATAACTGTGAATGTTTTTTTTTCTTTTTCTTGTTTATAACAAATTATGAATTTTGAATATAGAAGACTCACATTAACAAGAGCTACTCATGACAAGACTAACAAAATATTTCATGCATCGAAAGTTTTCCAAGACGATAAAATGTCACATCAACTAACTGGTTATGTATTAAAAAGTTATTTATGTTTACTAATATAATACTTCCAGCTATCTTACGATAAAGTCAAATTGTCGTACTTCATTGTATTATTGTGATGGTAAAATATAGAATACATAAAAAATAGTAATAATGACCTAAATTTTTTAATGTATATATATATATATATATATATATATATATTTGATTTTAAGTTAATGATTAAGGTCTGAACTATTTTTATATTGTCATAAAGAAGTAAATACAAATAAAATAAAATTTAATAATGGGTATAAGAACATTTATAACCTTTCTATTTGAATGAATTTGGCTAAAATTAAAAAACAAAATGAAACAAAACAAAAGAACTTAAAAAAAAAGTAAGAATCATTTGGAATTTCTATTACTTGTTGTTTATTTCACTACTTACTAACTCTAATTAGCAAACTATTATTTACCATATAGATTTAAAAACCATGTATACAAATTCTTCTTGCACTTCCATACAGAAAGTAAAAATACTATTTTACTATTTTCATTTTCTTCATTTCTTTCAATCACCTTTTGTTTTTCGTCTTTTTATGTTTTTATTAATTCAGAATATAATTTTTATATTTTAAATTACACCATTCAAAATATGAAAAGAAAAATATTTTAAATTATATGAAATATAAAAACTTATATTTCAAATTATATAATTTAAAATAAATTTTTTTATTCTAAATTGTTTTGTCTTACTGATAATATAATTCGAAATATAAAATTTATATTGTAAAATTTAAAATAAAAAAATAAAAAATATTTTAATATTTTTTAAAATATGGAGTGAGGAAGAAAAACATGGAGGTGCAGGAAGAATTTGCCTCTAAACAGTTAGACAAAGAAATAGAGGCCCACCAAGATCTGAAAAAAACGAAATAACCAATAGCAAATGAATGAAAAACTGGATGAAAATTACTATACAGACTCCAAATGCAAACGATTCCATTCAATTTCAATTACTTGACTAATCTTTTGACGTTAGGGATTTTTATACCAAAGAAAAAGTGAAATTAATATACGATCCCGCCGCAGCTAAGGAGAAAACGAAAATTCATAACAAAGTCTTAATTACTAATTTGTCAAAACGGGTCCAAACTCCACTCGCAATGCATCTAATGAAAATGAATTCGATGTATGAAACAAAAATACCAAATACGCAGACATAATTCATTAGGGTCTATCTTCTATGTTATTTTTCGTTATATCATTATGTTATTTGTTTCGGATGTACAATCGGTTTAAGGTCTAAAACTTGTATGTTTTAAAAATAATTAATATTACTATATTATTATAAAATTAAAAGTATTTAATTTTAAAATTATATTTCAAAATAACTTTTAATTACAAATTTCAAACATTTTAAATTCATATTATGTTTATTATTTAATGAATAGTACTTTAGAAACTTGCTTCTCATAATTAATATTTTTTTTTATTTTTTAATAAAATATTAAATAATTAAGGAATCTAAAAGTTATAGTTTTTAATTTTTTTATTTCTTTTCATTGTTCTATTAGATTAATCTTTATTTATATCATTTATCTGACTCTTTTATTTATCTTTTTTTTTATCTACTCTCTCCGTATGTGTATTTATGGATATTCTTTTATCTTAGAAATTTGGATCTATAAATTGAGAAATTGGAGTTTGTGTTAACTATTATTATTTTTGAATGTGTCAATATTAGATAAAAATTAATATAATATGAATTGATCTTAAAATCATTTTATTTTTATTATTATTTAATTAATCTCAATAATTTATGTAGATTTAAGACAAAACACTAAAGATTTAGAACTTATATACTAAATTTAAAAATTTATCAAAGGACAAAACTAAAATGCATAAAAAAGAAAAAAAAAACTGAGACTCGAAACAATATACTGCTAAGCTGACTTTAGACCTTAAAAAAAATAACACTAATACGTTATTATAAAATTAAAAATATTTAATTTTAAAATTATATTTAAAAATAGGTTTTTAATAAAAAATTTAAAATAATAAATATTATTTAATGAATTAAAGCATTCAAACTTGCTTGTAATAAATTAATATTATTACCTTTTTAAATATTGAATAGTTAAGGAATCCTAAAGGTTGAAGTTTTCTAATTCTATCTCTTTTTTTATTCTTTTATCTGAACTCTTTCATTTATCTTATTCTTTGGTCAGATTCTTTTACTTATGTATATTTGTGCATCTATGTCCATCTATCTATTTGAAAGATTGGATATGTATATTAAGAAATTGAGTTTTGTATTGACTTTTGTTCATTTTTAATGTGTAAATATTAGATGAAAATTAATATCAGATTTATAGATTAATATAAAAATCATTTTATTTTTAATTATTGTTTAATTAATCTCAATAATTTGTGCATATTAAAGAAAGACTATTAGAAATTTATAATTTATATATTAAATTTAAACACTTATCAAAGGATAATATTGAAAGACAAAAGGTAAAGCAAGGGTTTAGGTCTTACAAAAATTTAACACTAATATATTATTATAAAGCTAACAAATATTTAATTAAAATATCTTAACTAAATGTTATGATTATATTAGTACTATAAGTATTATTTAATGAAAAACATATTTGAAACTTGCAAATTAATAATACTTTTATTTTTTCTTTTAAAAGGGTATCTAATAGTCAAGAAATCCTAAAGGTTGAAGTTTTCTAATCTTCTATCTCTTTTTGTTATTCTATATGACTTCTATTTTTATATGCTTCATTTATCCAACTCTTTTAGCCATCAGAATATGTTCTTTTATGTGCAATTCTTTACTTGGAAGTTTTGACATGTAGATTGAGGGATTGAAGTTTTTATTGACTTTTGCTCATCTTGAGTACGTCAATATCAAGTAAAAAATGATAAATCGATCTCAAAATCATTTTATTTTTTATTATTGTTTAATTAATCTCAAAATAATTTGTGTATATTCAAGAAAAAACATTAGAAATTTAAAATTTATATATTAAATTTAAACATTTATCGAAGGACGAAACCTATAAAATAGAATGAAACTTAAGTCTTCAAGTTCATTTCTTTTTTTTACAAGCAGATCTTATTTTTTTAGTCTTATTTTATATATTTATAAATAATATATGATAGTTTTCAATTTTATATAAAAATATAAACATGTCAAGTAAAAGACGTGAAATAGACTATTCAAAACTTTAAAAATAAGAAAGTTAAACTTTTGTTAAATCATACAAATGTTATGAATAAATTTATAAAATTGAGAGACTTACTAGTAACTAATATAGATTTTCTTTTACATCAAATTATTTTGAAAAATTATCTAATGGAGAAAAGTAATAGATATTAAATCTTGGTGACTTAAACTTATTTTTAAATTTAAATATTGTGAAAGAGAGTATAAGATTGAAAAATGGTAAACTAAATGAAATTCTTGATTATATAAAAATAATAAATATTTTTCAAATGTATAATGTTAATAATTTTGTTTGAGCATAATTTTTTTTTTCAAAACTTCAATTAATAAAATATTATTTAACACCAATGTCTTAATAGAAATTAAACAGATTTACTTTATTATCTATTAAAATATATATTTTTTTAATTATGTTATTGGATAATTTTATATCACAAAAATTTCAAAAAATAAATTTTAGATAAAAAAATCATAATTATTATAAATCATTTAATTAATTTATAAAAATCTTAGTTTTTAATTTTCTTTTAAGTCACCTAAAACCTTGAACCGTTACAATTTGCATGTTAGTAGTTTAGTTTTTAATTTTCTTTTAAGTCACCTAAAACCTTGAACCGTCACAATTTGCATGTTAGTAGTTTAGAAAATGCTACCTTCATATTCATCAATTACACTTTCACCCACTTATATTGGGATCCGGGTGCAATTTAAGATAGGAAGAAATTGACTCGTGAAGATTTTACCTGAAGTTTATATTTCCTATAACATAACTGATTTTGATAATATTATTGTTTGATTATCGTGAAGACTTTATCTAAAGTTTATATTTCCTAGAACATAACTGATTTTGATAATTTTATTGTTGGATTATCGTGTGAAGACTTGACCAAAAGTTTATTTTTCCTAGAACATAACTGATTTTGATAATTTCCCCGTTGCTATGGTTAATGCTCTAAAGAATCGATCTTGACTTTTGGAACCTTTTTCCAGTCCTACAAAAGTATCATCAATAAAATTTCACACAAATGTTTATTGATAAATTTAGTTCAGTTTGAACAATATTTTGATGAAAATAATTATAATTGTTCTAGTATAAAGTAGAACTCTTAAGTCAGCTTAAATAACATCTACTATCTCCTATATATAGATTTATTTTTCCATTTTTCAAACAATATTTAAATTATCCATTTTGTAACAATAAATATTTATTTAGTTATTGTGAATCTGTCTCACTGTAACTGGACTCTACTATATACATAAATTTGTGACTTGCACTATACAAATTCTTAAAATATCAAAAATACTATTGCTAATTAACATTTTTAAAATACAAATACTAATAACACCTAAAACCTCTCTCACTTATCTTCTCTTTGATTTAATTTTAAAATAGTTCATACAAAGTACTAATAACACCTAAAACCTCTCTCTCTCTCTCTCTCTGCAGTTGGACATTTATCTTCTCTTTGATTTAATTTTAAAATAGTTGTAAAAAAAAAATAGTTTGGAAGATGGTTTGAGTCCAGTAGGCCAATCAACGGACCCAGGTGGTGGTGATGTGCATTTCACATTAGAACTTATATCAAAGTAGCATCACTACATCACCAGAAAAAAAGAAAAAAGTTATTATTGCAGTTGCTGTAACTGCTACTAAAATGATTTCAAAAAAAAAAAAAAACTCTTTTCCATAGGCTGCACCCCTGCTTTGAAAATAAAAATATCCAAAGGTATTTTTGATTATTTTAAGGAAAAGTGTCATATAACTGACAAATTTTTGCAGGAGATCTGATCTCTATACTCCAAATCAAACAATCAGTAACCATGGAAAAGAGTCTACATTGAACCCTGCCAAGGTTTTTCTAAGAAACGGGAGATCTCTTCTCACAAGAGAATGATCTAATATATTGAATCTCAAACAAAATAATAAAGAATAATACACTTATAACGCCCTGAGCAATCTCCCAAATGATTTCATCTGTAATCCCTCAAAGTATAGGGAAATCGCAGACATGTTAAGAACATGTTAATAAAGGGTGCTGGCTCTCCAGCAAAAATCTCACAAGGGGTTTTAATTCGAAGTGAAAATAAAAAATCCCTCTTACATAGACTAAATCTTAGACCAGTAAATAAAATATCTACAACTAATCCGCTATAAGCTTGAAGCAATATTTCTAATGGAAACAAAGAGTTCTACGTACACATAACAACAGCAAATTCAATTAGTCGACAAATGAACAATCACAGATCCCCTTTCCATTCAAATTAAGGGAAACAAACCCTAAAACTGCAACAATGATTTTCCTTTTCTAGCATGAACTCAAATGGCATATCAGCAAAATTGAGATTCCACTGAAAACGAAGAAATATCTGATTGAATAAAAGACAAGGATAAGGATAAGAAGAATCCAAGTTCATACCTCGTGAGTTACTTTTTGTCATGCAAACTGGATTAAGCCCAGTAAAATAAACCCACAAATTGACATCATTTTGCATGAACGATCAGAAACGTTTTCCACAGATTAAAACTAATAACAACGGTGGAGCAACAAAAGCGATTCAGATCATTGCACGCAAAATGATGCAAATTGAATGGGTTGCAAAGGGGAGAAAATCCACGGACGAACCTATCACTTGAAAACAATTTTATAGATCTGAAAAAAAAGAGACAAACCCTGAGTTTTGGTCATCTGGGCAGGGCAGTTACTTACTACACTATACAAATTGTGACCTTCCCTTATCATTTTTAAAATACCGAAATTACCCTTTGCATCTATAAATTATTATTTTTATTTTTTTCTATTTATTTTTTCTTTTATAATAAAAAATGTCTTGTGATTTTTCTATTTCCCTGAAGTATTATCCTCTAAATGATACAGTGGATCTTAAGCATTTTCAATCTTCTACCGTTATCTATTATCAACATTGTTTATAATGTATGTAATTTTTTTTTCTTTCAATTTAGTTTTAGTTTCTTCCTAGTATTCATAATTTGATGAAGTGCTAACAAAGCACAACACAACAGAAGAAGATACATAGGAACTATAAAGAAGAAACAGAAAATAAAAACCTTAATTTATTATTTTAAAACTCAAGGATATTTTAGACATTTTACTTATTTTATATAGCTGAGATCACAATTTTGTAAATGCAGGAAGCTACTGCGAAACAAAAATTTTGGATTTGTTTTTACATAAGCCCAATACTATCACAATGTAAGATTTGTAGACTAATAATTGAATTGAATACCAGAATTTGCAATCTCATCCACATAGGTGAAGTATCTTCCCTAATCTGCAAGAAACATTAAAATCAAACACTTGAATACAAACATGAAAATCATAACCTACTTTTGCAATTATTTGATGTATAACGTGAAGATATAAATAAAATATGACACACATCAATTATCAACTTCTTTTCTTAATACTTTCTTTAATTAAACTACCTATCTATAGAGCTATGAGTTGCTGCTAAAGGAAATTAAGGTCCCCAGAGGATATGCTTAACCCAACTAATATAGTTTTGTCTGAATGTAAGAAGTCATATAAATGGTAGAATATATGGTGTTCCATCATCAATATTCTGAACCACACGAAATAACAACTTTTTCTTATATTCCTTTTAGACAGAAAGATATTTAGTTAATTATATTGGTAATTTGATTAGTGAATTTTCCCAGCTACCTAACTTTTGTTGTTATTGATCATCCATGCCTTCTTGGATAAACCAACCATATATATTTATCTGTTTAGGAAATGAAGCCTTAGGTTATGGTGAGAACTGATTCAAAGTCTTGTATATATAATTTGTGATATTAATACATGTTAATTAAAAATCGTAATTAATTAAAGGTACACTTATTTTCGAGTTTTCTCATATAATCTTTGACTTTTGTTAAACTTTGATTTTTTTAAAAATGTGATGTTGTTAGTATTCAGATATTAGAAAATTATTAATTTTAATTTAATAATATATTTTTACACACTTTTTTATTTTAGTTTAACTGAAATTTAAAATCTAATATATTACTTTGAGGTATTGTTCAGAATTTGTTTAACTAATTAAAATATAATAAATAATAAAATTATGTAAAACTACATATTAACCAAAAAAGTTCTAAAAGATATCAGAATTACAATTTGACTTATTTATATATTTATTTATAAGTAAAACAAGTGAACCGATGTATCATAGTATTATTTAATTGTTGAAATTAAAATATTTATTCATCTTTTCGCAATTTTGGTTTTTTTGTGTTTTATTTTTACTAGACAACAGTTAAGTCTTTGTGGAGTTAAAAAGTAATTGAGCTAATCCATTGGATTTGGATTCTAGTTAAAATTTTGTTTTGGATAAATTTAATGACTAATAATAACGTTTTGAAAATTATATTATACAATTTTGTATCACATCGTAATAGAGAGGTGTTTGATTTAATTTAATCCTAAGAATTTTACAATCTTTTTCATAAACTTAACTTTTTAGTTTAGTTTATTGATTTTTCATTCTTTTAGTATATTAATTATTTTTTTAATAACAATGAAAAATAAAATTATTAAAAATATTTGAGATGTTCCGGTCCTTGGTACACAATATATATATATATATATATATATACCTCAAACATATTTTATCTAAGTATAGCTATACAGACTCTTAAAAAACCAATCCAATTAATATATTTGTGACAACTTTTTCATCAAACTGGTCCATATAAATAAAAAAAAAATCACTTCAAAATTCACATATGCATATAGTTACATACTCTTAAAAAACTAATCAATATATTCTTCATAATTTTCCCACCACACTGATCCATATAATAAAAAAATAAAATATTTCAAAATTCACATGTAAAATGATAAGGATGATTAACATCCCCACACTCACTTAGTCTGAGTATTGTTCAGATTATATGGAACAAGAAATATTATCCTCTGTCACTAGTGACAATATTGGAATATTAGAATGAAACAAGAAATACTATCCTCTATAACTAATGATAATATTGAAATATTAAAATGTGTCACCAAACTGGTTCATATAAATAAAAAAGACAAAATACTTCAAAATTCACATATGTATACAATAGACTCTTAAAAAACTAATCAATATATTCCTTACAAGTTTCCCACCAAACTGATCTATATAATAAAAAAATAAAATATTTCAAAATTCACATGTAAAATGATAAGGATGATTAACATCCCTACACTCACTTAATCTGAATATTGTTCAGATTATATGGAGCAGAAAATACTATCCTCTCACTAGTGACAATATTATCCTTTCTCACTAGTGACAATATTGGAATATTAGAATGAAACAAGAAATACTATCCTTTATCACTAATGACAACATTAAAATATTAAAATGTGTCACCAAGCTGGTCCATATAAATAAAAAAGACAAAACATTTCAAAATTCACATATGTATACAATTAGACTCTTAAAAAACTAATCAATATATTCCTTACAAGTTTCCCACCAAACTGATCTATATAATAAAAAAATAAAATATTTCAAAATTCACATGTAAAATGATAAGGATGATTAACGTCCCTACACTCACTTAGTCTGAGTATTGTTCCGATTATATGAAGCAGAAAATACTATCCTCTATCACTACTGACAATATTGGAATATTAGAATGAAACAATAAATACCATCCTCTATCACTAATGACAACATTGAAATAGTAAAATGTGTCACCAAACTGGTCTACCAAAATGGTCCATATAAATAAAAAAAGACAAAACATTTCAAAATTCACATATGTATACAGCTATAAACACTTAAAAAATTAATCAATATATTCCTGACAACCTTTCCACCAAACTGATCCATATAATAAAACGATAAAATATTTCAAAATTCACATGTAAAATGATAAGGATGATTAACATCCCTACACTTACTTAATCTGAGTATTGTTCATATTATATGGAGCAGAAAATACTATCCTCTGTCACTAGTGATAATATTGGAATATTAGAATGAAACAAGAAATAGTATACTCTATCACTAATGACAACATTGAAATATTAAAATGTGTCACCAAACTGGTCCATATAAATAAAAAAGACAAAACACTTCAAAATTCACATATGTATACAACTATAGACTCTTAAAAAACTAATCAATATATTTCTTACAAGTTTCCCACCAAACTGATCTATATAATAAAAAAATAAAATATTTCAAAATTCACATGTAAAATGATAAGGATGATTAACGTCCCAATATTCACTTAGTCTGAGTATTGTTCAGATTATATGGAGCAGAAAATATTATCCTCTATCACTACGGACAATATTGTAATATTACAATGAAACAAGAAATATCATCCTCTATCATTAATGACAACATTGAAATATTAAAATGTGTCACCAAACTGGTCTCCCAAACTGGTCCATATAAATAAAAAAAGACAAAACACTTCAAAAATTCACATATGTACACAACTATAGACTCTTAAAAAACTAATCAATATATCCCTAACAACTTTCCCACCAAACTGATCCATATAATAAAAATATAAAATATTTCAAAATTCACATGAAAATGATATGGATGAATAACATCCTTACACTCACTTAGTATGAGTACTGTTTAGATTATATGAAGTAGAAAATACTATCCTCTGTCACTAGTGACAAAATTAGAATATTAGAATGAAACAAAAAATATTATCCTCTATCACTAATGACAACATTGAAATATTAAAACGTGTCACCAAACTGATCTATATAAATAAAAAAGACAATACACCTCAAAATTCACATATGTATACAACTATAGACTCTTAAAAAACTAATCCATATATTCCGGACAACTCTCCCACCAAACTGATCCATATAATAAATGGATAAAATATTTCAAAATTCATATGTAAAATGATAAGATGATTAACATCCCTACACTCACTTAGTCTGAATATTGTTCAGATTATATGGAACAGAAAATACTATCCTCTGTCACTAGTGACAATATTGGAATATTAGAATGAAACAAGAAATACTATCCTCTATCACTAATGACAACATTGAAATATTAAAATATGTCACCAAACTGGTCCATATAAATAAAAAAGACAAAACACTTCAAAATTTATATATGTATACAACTATAGACTCTTAAAAAACTAATCAATAATGAATATATTCCTTACAAGTTTCCCACCAAACTGATCTATATAATAAAAAAATAAAATATTTCAAAATTCACATTTAAAATGATAAGGATGATTAACATCCCTACACTCACTTAGTATGAGTATTGTTCAAATTATATGGAGCAGAAAATACTATCCTCTATCACTACTGACAATATTGAAATATTAGAATGGAACAAGAAATATCATCATCTATCACTAATGACAACATTGAAATAGTAAAATGTGTCACCAAACTGGTCTACCAAAATTGTCCATGTAAATAAAAAAAGACAAAACATTTCAAAATTGACATATGTATACAGCTATAAACTCTTAAAAAACTAATCAATATATTCCTGACAACTTTCCCACCAAAATGATCCATATAATATAAAGATAAAATATTTCAAAATTCACATGTAAAATGATAAGGATGATTAACATCCTACACTTACTTAATCTGAGTATTGTTCAAATTATATGGAACAGAAAATACTATCCTCTGTCACTAGTGACAATATTGGAATATTAGAATGAAACAAGAAATACTATCCTCTATCACTAATGACAACATTAAAATATTAAAATGTGTCACCGAACTGGTCCACTAAATTGGTCCATATAAATAAAAAAAAGACAAAACACTTCAAATTTCATATATGTATACAACTATAGACTCTTAAAAAACTAATCAATATATATTCCTGACAACTTTCCTACCACACTGATCCATATAATAAAAAGATAAAATATTTCAAAATTCACATGTAAAATGATAAGGATGATTAACATCCCTACACTCACTTAGTCTGAGTCTTGTTCAGATTATATGGAGCAGAAAATACTATCCTCTGTCACTACTTACAATATTTGAATATTAGAATGAAACATGAAATACTATCCTGTATAACTAATGACAACATTGAAATATTAAAATGTGTCACCAAACTGATCCATCAAACTGGTCCATATAAATAAAAACGACAAAAAAAATTCAATATGTATATAACTATAGACTCTTAAAAAACTAATCAATATATTCCTAACAACTTTCCCACCAAACTGATCCATATAATAAAAAGATAAAATATTTCAAAATTCACATGCAAAATGATAAGGATGATTAACATTTGTACACTCACTTAGTCTGAGTATTGTTTAGATTATATGGAGCAGAAAATATTATCCTCTGTTATTAGTGACAATATTGGAATATTAGAATGAAACAAGAAATATTATCCTTTATCACTAATGACAACATTGAAATATTAAAATGTGTCACCAAATTGGTCCACTAATCTGGTCCACCAAACTGGTTCATATAAATAAAAAAAAAGACAAAATAATTCAAAATTCATATATGTATACAACTATAGACTCTTAAAAAACTAATCAACATATTCCTAACAACTTTCCCACCAAACTGATCCAAATAATAAAAATATAAAATATTTCAAAATTCACATACAAAATGATAAGGATGAATAACATCCCTTCACTCACTTAGTCTGAGTACTATTTAGATTATATAGAGTAGAAAATACTATCTTCTATCACTAGTAACAACATTAGAATATTAGAATGAAACAAAAAATATTATTCTCTATCACTAATGACAACATTGAAATATTAAAATGTGTTAGAAAATAGTATCATCTAGTAACACTAGTAACAACGTTGAATTAGTTTACACATTATACCTTATATAGTTAAATTAAAATATTTATATTATATAAAGTATTCTTTCACCTGACCTTAACCTAAGTGTATTAGTTATCCTTAATAACTCTATAATCATTTTTATAATAAAATTCATAATTTAATTAAATCAAACTCTAATAAATTATATACTTTATTAATATTCTTCAAATCTCCTGAAAGAGTAATAATTGATTATTTTATTTTAGTACTTATATGATTCACTAAAATAAAGATTTTCCATATAGAAAAAAATATGGTTTAAACTATCTTTATATATTAATATTAGATTAGATGATGAGATGATAAAGACCGTTAGCCTATAGTTTCATGAGTATATTATATAAATAATATTTTGTTTTGTATATGTTTAAATAAATAATTTTTAGAATTTTTGAAAAGAAAAATGCAAAAGTAAATTAAAGTTTTCTATTAGTTAAACTAATTTGAACATAATTTGAAGAATAAAAAATTTAAAAATTATATAATTTTTTTTGTTACAAATTAGTAGTTTGTGTATAAGTTAATTTTAATATTTGAAATAAATTATCTTCTAAAAATTAATATGAAGAAATGTATGAGTTAATTTTAATAGACACACAATTATGTGTTTTGAATATAAATTATTAGGCGCATTATACCTTAGAACGTGTAATCTTTAAAATAAAAGAAATTAGTATTAAAAATTATATATTTAAAATATCTGCTCATATTTGCTCATTTATAAAATGTTCCCATGATACTTTAATGGCATGTTTATGAATTATATTTGGGTTAATAATTATTAACATTTTTAATTAACTATTTCTTAAAAAATTACTATAAACTATAATAAATAATATTTTAAACAAACTATAAATTTTCAAAGAGACAAACACTAAAACTAAATAAAGAGAGGAGATATGTAAACATTCAATAAAAAATGTAAATGTTAATATACACATTTATACCACTTATGTCAAAGTTAACTTACTTCAAAATACAAAATAATTGTCCTTATTAGTCATATTAGTTTGAGTTCATTGCTATGCTTATTTCTATGATTACTAAGTAAATTTGAATCAAAATGAGAATGAGGACTTGCTTAAGTAATATTAGGATATTATTTATAAAATAAATATATCAGTAAAATTCTTCATTAACACAGCTAACACAATATAATTTACAATCATGTAACTCTGAATTAAATCTAAAATATTATTATGCATATTCAAATAACAATATTTTTTTTTTATTGTTATTGAGGAAAGCAAAGAAGTTATAATGACTGCATACCTGTTTATTTTTTTACTTTAATAAAAAAATCAATAAAATATAAGAACAATTATTATAATTAAATACAGTTCTTACTATATTAAGATAAAATAGTAAGAAAATATTAGAAAAACAACTCTAAAAATATGCTGTCTTTTTTATAATTTTTTTTGTAATTCAGATACTTCATATTATTTTTTTAATAAAAAACTCGTTAGGTATTACACCTCTAAACCCACATATTGTTTTCTTATTCAAATATGTATTTTAAGTGATTTAAAATGTTTTCTCTATAATTTCATAATGTAAGGTAACAATTTTCTCTCAGTTTAAACATAAAAAATAAGAAAACAAGGGCTTCCTACCTTTTGTTGGTTGTCTGCAATTAATTTGCATGGATGGACATCTTCACAACAGACAAAGTTCAGAAGTTCCCCATCAAAGCATATCTCATTTTTAAGATACTTAAATGAGTTGAGTTATTCTCACCTATCAAAATACATAAAACCTTTCTTTATAAGTACAGTCACTTTCACCGATTAAAATTATTTAATGTCTATATAACTATAGTCTATGTCACCGATTAGAGTTATTTAAACCTATATAACTAGTCATTTTCACCACCGATTAAAATTCTATATATAATATGTAATATTGGTGTGGACGAGATTTTCTACATATATCCATTCTATCGGTATATTGGTATACTAAGAGCAGTAAATATTTTATCCTCTGTTAGAAGTACAAATAACATTACCATGATAAGACAGGAGTATATATTTATCCAATAATAAGAATATAAGAAGCTCAGAATGAATAAATATAAACCCAGAACAAATATGATTTATTTTTATTTTGATGAAAGGTTTTATAAAACTTACAATTAAGTAGTTCTTATTATAAGAGTCAGTAAACTAGGTTTATTGATTTCTAATTTATCACATCACCTCCAAGACCTTCTTATAATCTTGATTGTTATAAACAAATTTAATTGTAAAAGTCATTATATAAAGATTTAATTTACCTTTTGTGATTTTTAATGTATTGAGTCATTTATAAGACCTCACAAATTTTATTGTTATTGAAAAATCTTATAATATTAATATTTTAATTAATGTTTTATTTAGTTATTGGTTATAAAGCTTATACTTTAATTAATATTTTATTTGATTATTGATGTTTTTAATATTTTTTTATTATAGATGTTTTTGAGACAGAAAAATATATTTTTTATTTTTACGAACGAAAATCTTATTTAAAGTTCAGGATGTTAAATTTTATCTCATGTCATCTTATCTCAATAGAAAAATTTATAAAACCTAAATTCTAAACTTATGACTTGGTGAATAATTTCGGAACTGAAATAATTTTAAATATTTTATTTAATTGTTAATATTTTTAAGATAGCATAATAGTTTTTTATAATTTTTTTAAAATTTATGTTATGTGAATGTAGTTAAATATTAATCTTATATTTATTTAGTTTATCTAAATTTTATTGTCAATGATATGTTCATGGAATGTCACAAACAGGTGAAACATAAAAAAAGATTAATATTATAATATTACGTGTAATTTTTTATTTATATAGGATGATTTGGAGGTCTACAACTCAATTATTATACAAGACAGATCAACAAAATTAATTTCCAATTCTTACGCAGATCGTCCCATTCCTATCCTACTCTTTGCTTACAAGATAAATCAAAGTAAATCAGGTCAACCTGTATTATCAATCTTAATATATGCTTAAAGAATTCAATTTTTAAAAACTTAAAATTATACAAGAATTGGAAGTCCATGAGAAAAGTCATGTTTGATATTTAGTAATTAATAAATGATGGAAGGAACTCACAAGGAAAGTCAATATAAAAGTAGAATTTTGGTGTGTCAGTTTGTTAACATAGGCATGTTGTATAGATCACCTCATTTAGAAGCAACTTTTACTTACCCTTTTAACATTAAGACAAAAGCTTACTTACCTTAGGTTTTTAAGATATTAAAAAGTAGATTTCACCATTCCTTTTTGTAGTGAAAAGAGTAAAGTTAATGTTCTGTTGATAAACCTGTAATCCTGAAAGTTAATACCTAGAATCAATTTATTATAAGATGGAGACAAGTTGGTACAGTTTTATTAGCAATTTATTTTATCTTATATTTTGAGATTCAGATAAAACATAGAAGATTTTCATTTATGAGAGATCATTTAGATATAGGTTATAAGTGTTTTCTTTACATTGAAACATCTCAATACCATATTTAGTTTTCCTTTATTCATTTCAGCTTTTTTTTGGAAAAGAACCTTACTATTTGAATTCCGATTTGTTAAGAAAGTTGTTTTTCGCTATACATAATTTCTGATGAATAATTTTATACTCCGAATTGTAGTTTGATTGCGTGATTCGTATTTGAATACTGTGATTCGCAATTCTGTTTCCATGACAATTTTTTTTATATATAAAATTAGTTGTTGTTTACAATTTTTATTTATTTTTTCTAAAAGAAAATCAGCTTAAATTAGTATATAATTTTTATCATATTCTTTATTTTTTTAAAATTAGTTGTTGTTGAAGAGTTCTATTTACTTTATAACTTAAATTATACAAGTTGATATAAATATTGAAATCTCCATTTGATTACCATTCATTAAAATACACACAAAAAAAGTCAAAAACAAAATGAGAATGAGTGAAAGGAATGTCTCTTTGTAAACTCAACTATTCAAAATCATTTCCAAGACTTCAAGTAGTGAAATCATTTTCTGTAAGACATAAATTAGAATTATAACACACCCAAAGCCAACCACATGTTTGTGATGGGGTTGGTAGAAGTTCACCACACATGACTTAGACCATGGGCCAAAGTCAATGGGAAAAGAAAAGTACTAAGTTCTATTGTGGGTACGAGACTAAGATACCTTCCTCATTTTCATCAAGTTTTTGGGTCAGTGATGGGTAATGATCAATAGTCACAAGGACGCATCTCTTTTGAAGTAAAGTGAAAAAATATAGTAGATTTTCACGTAGACTATAGGCTTACTTTTAGTTACTTTTTAGTAAAACTTCAAATAAAAGAAGATGGATTTCCGTAAATAAAGTAAGTTTACTTACAAAATAAAATATCAACTTATGGAATCAACCTTAATCAGCTACACACAAGCAACAACTCAGAAATTTATTCTTTATTTTCAACATTAACACTTATTAATATTGTTTATGCAACTTAATGCCCTGATTACTAGGTAAAATGATGTTGAGATCAGCATCATGACTAATTATCCTTCTCTCCTATTTAAAAAATTGCAAAATGTTTCTTCTATTGTCCTAACTCCGATTCTCTAACATGTATATTTTTTTTTGTACAGAATTATTCAGTTCAGTTTGGGAGGGTAATTGTAAAAAAAAAATTGTATTTATGGATCAAAATATGTTTGTTTAAGTTTTTTTTAAGTGTTTTTAATAAGATAATTACTAACTATGAGAAAACTAATTTAAAGAAAAAGTAGAAGCAAAAATCTGGTAAAAAAAGAGACAAACCATTTTTAATTAAAATAATATATTTTCTTTTACCGTGAATAAGCATATATTAATTTCTATCAATATATAAATCACTTCAAAATAAATCAACTTTTAGTAATGACTTCCTTTAGCACAAACAAATAGAACCAAAATATTTCATGAGAGAATAAGATTATTTTATTAATAAATCTTCTCTTCGTTTTTTTAACAATCCTGTGGTGTTTTTTAGAAATAAAAAGGTAGCAATTTTATTTATCCTAACGAACTATTTATAAAAAAAAAAAAAAAAACTACTTTACCTACATCACAATAAATATTTTATACAAGCTAACTTAAAATTAGATAAGAGTACACGTAATTAATACTTTTTTAAACTTTATAAAATAGTTAAATAAAAACAAGAATTTTCAATAAATTTGACACTTATAAAAGATAAGAAGTAATTAATATATTTATTGTAATTGATATATATGAAAAAACATTAAACTACAATAATTTAATAATTGTGAGACGAAAAAAAATTAATAAAGTATTAAATGAAACTATAGTATGCTGCATATGTTACTCTCGCTCGAGGCAAACCTATATATTCTCATGAAGTTTAATTAAAGACGAAAAATATATAATTAAATATATAAAATAATTATAAACGTGAAATTTTATTAGTGTAATTTATCACTAACACATTATTATCCAATCAAATTTTTAAATATTAAATGAAAATATAATTAATCCACCAAATAGACACATTTGTGAAAAGAGTAAATGGTTGGATATCCATGCTCACTACCTTTTTATCTATCAAACATATTATGCAGAAAATTCATCCAAAAAATAACCTATCATTTCCAATTAAAATTAAAATCAGTTTTAAATATTTTAATTAACACATACTCAAGACTATAAATTAAACATCAAATTTCAACAATTTCTAACCAAAACATAATTTCACACTCAAGACATTCTCTCAGTCTCAATGAACTAATAATAACTAAGAACATTATATAAATATATTTACCTTTCTAAATTATTCTCTTTACAAAGAGTCCAATTAAGATCAATATTAGTTATCCTTATCTAATATCTTACTTTTCAAACGATTTACTAGAAAAGAGAATGAATATACATGATTTAAGAGATATTCTAATTTGTGAACAAATAAATAAATATAATATATTACTGCTAATATAGATTAACTAATCAGGCTTTTATAATCAAGTGTCACATTAAAGACTACATGTAAATAAAATAAGAACAAGCTCAAAATTCTAAAAGAATAAAAAATTTATCCAAAACAGCATTTTCTTTTAGTTAAATTAGACATATTTTCAACTATCTCATAACTTGTAAGTTTAAGAAGAAAAAGAGGAGGAAAATAATAAGACCAAATATTGGTATATTTTAACTCTATTTTTTACTTATATTTTAATATTTACTGTTAATTTGTTATATATTTTTATTAGTTTTTAAGCTTAAATTCATTTTTCATTATTACTTTACATTTTATTTGTCATTTATTTATTTTTTTAAAAAAGGAGATGATTTTGGTTCAAAATGGAAACAAAGATTCTCGCTAAACAAAATATTTATTTGTTTGAGAAAATATTGGTTGTTTGACAATTTTTATAAATAAATTGATTTGATTTTTTTTAGTAAGCTATTTAATTTCTTAAGAAAAAATCTTGAAAAAGAGTGAATTACATGAGAAGAGATAATAAAATTGATATTTAATACGTCTTTTATCATTATACATTTATTTATTATTATCATCAATCTTAATTTGATCAGTTTTTATTGTTTTAATAAAAAATCCTAAAATTTATATTTGACTCTTTACTCTTTTATTATGTAATCTACAGTCTATTCTCTTATTTGAAAACTTTATAACTAATTTTTTTATTAAAATAATTATATAACAACTGTTTGTAAGAGTCTTCTTCTAAATTTAATTTAGTTTCCTGAAATTTAAAAAAAAAGCATATGTAAAAATAATAAATTTTATGTACAAAAATTAAAAATAACAAACAAAACAAATCGACAAATTATTTTTCTAGAACCGAATAACGTTAAATCATATTTTTGTTTGTTAGTATATAAAGTTGAATAAAAAAATTTCAATTTTGGGGATTGATCATTCGCGCGCTTTAGTTACATAAGAATCTACGCATGCATGGCGCACCAACTCGGTTTAGTTACAGGGAAATATATGCATGGCGCGCCAACTCGGTCAGACAAATACATCACATCATTTTTTGATTTTACTATTTTTCATTCAAAGTTACCTCATTTTGCAAGACACTTGTAATTTTAAGAACAAACAAAATAAGAAACCTTGTGCCTGTCTCATTTCTCATGCCATTTTTTTACCGTTGCAGTACAAAAATTTATCATCATTTCCTTTTTCATTTCAGTAACTTTCCTGTGCTGTTGTTAGTTAACTATATTTAAATCGTACAAGATTTTGACCAGTCTTTCTTGTAAAGTAACAGGCTTCAAAAAGTTTAGCTTTGTGCATGGTAAAAGTAAGTCCTATGGAAGACCAGAGTGAAAGTATTGAACTATTTGAGACCAACAAACTGAGATGTGTGAGCTATTTTTAGAATGATACATAGAAAGATAGAGCATAAAGTGTGTAATTTACTTCTGAAGTTGACCTCAGTCAAATATTTAAAAAATTACCTTTATTCAAATTAATTTATAAAATATTAAGTTCTTTAACTTTTTAAAAGTTTTTTCTAGACGTATTTGACATTTTTAAGAAGAAAAACAAGAAAAAATTGAGTTCATGCTGCCTAACTTCTGTTCTTGATTTATAATATTGTACACTAATTACACAATATTATAGAATTTTAACACGTAAAACCTTATATTTTCATTTTTATCATTTATTGCACTATTCATATTCAAAGAATATTCAATCTTAAGCAAATTACTTAAACAGTGTCCATAATAGACACCCAGCTATGGAAATTTACACATACATGACTACTTTTGCTTTGATATCAATTATTATATTTATCATTTTCAATCTCATTGCTCTGTCCCTTTCTTTCAAAATTAGGTAAAGGTTTATCATAACTTTGGATAAATATCCCTTTCCTAGTTGTTATTCAAAGAATGTTACACCCCATTCACACTATAGAAGTACATGTACATGAGTACAAGTAACAGGTAGTTGGTTTTTGGTTTTATCATTAATATTTTTTTCTAATCATTAATAGTTAATGTGCTCCAATACTAATAAGTATGATTAATAACTTAATAATATATAAAACACTATTAAATACATATCATATCATATTCTATGACATTAAAAACTAAAACAAAATAATAATTTGATAATTCTTAACATTTAAAACAAATATAAAAGCTAAATCAAATATTTAACAAAACACAGGAATCTTTTAAGTAAAAAAATAAATATATGTTTAAGTTAAAGATAAGTTCTAAAAAGCATAAAATTTAATGTAGATGATTAAGATGTTTTACTAGAAAAAAAGAATAAACTATTTTATACTGGTTTGTATATCCAACAAGTATGTGTTGTTATTTGTCTTAAAAATATGTTAGAACTAAATTTAAATTTAAAAAAAAAATCAATTTAAACTAGTTTTTCACATGAATTTTTTGTGTGGATTTTCGTCAATATTCATTCTGTCTAGAGCCATTTTTGAAAACAGGGGATATACAAGACGAGGATGAACGGATACACACGTGAAAAAACAAACAATTATTTCACTATCGCTACATGCACAGGCTATTTCGTGTTTAGTGACGTATTAATTATTTAATAAATGAATTTATACAGGGTTAAGAAGTAAAACAGTGAAATAAATAAGAATGAAAAGGGAAGTGTTCATAATAAATGGAAACTAATGAAAGTATTAAAAGAAGTTGAGATGCCCATAGAAAAAGATGAGGAGGTGAGATGCTGTGCTGGTTTCTATAAAAAGGATTGTAACACTCTGCATTTTGTTTCAACCATCCAACACCATCTCCCACTTCCCTTTTTTCCTTTCCTGGATTCCACTTCTTCCCCTATTTTATCCCGAGAAATGGAAGTTTGCCGGCGACTCAACCGTTCCTCTCGCTCCGGCGAACCCTCAAGAAAACCCAACCCTAATACAAACCACGACTCCAACTCCAACCTTACCAATGTCCTCATCTTCACCTTCTTCTTCGCCATCATCTTCTTCTCCGTCACCTACTTCCTCATTCTACAATGGCGCGAGAAGATTCGCGCCTCCATCCCTCTCTACGTTGTCACACTCTCCGAGATGGTCGCTATCTTCTTCATCATCTTCTCCTTCATTTACATAACCACCTACTTCGGTTTTACCATCCAACCCTTACTTAACTCTCGCACCTCCTCAGTCAAAGACCTCCACCACCACATTCCCGAAACCTGCGACCCACCTCCCTCCCCGCCACTTCCTAAAGACGATCGCGACCTTGTTCTCGCCGTTGTCTCCGGCTCCGTTCCCTCCTACTCCCTCGAGTCCCGCCTCGGAGACTGCCGTCGCGCTGCCGAGATCCGCCGCGAGGCGGTCCAGAGCCTCACCGGAAGGTCCCTAGAGGGTCTCCCTGTCGAGGGCTTCGATTACGAGTCCATACTTGGGCAGTGCTGCGAGATGCCGATCGGGTTCGTTCAGATCCCCGTCGGCGTCGCCGGACCGCTGCTTCTCGACGAGAAAGAGTACACCATTCCCTTGGCCACCACCGAGGGGTGCTTGGTCGCCAGCACCAACAGAGGCTGCAAGGCCATTCACCTCTCCGGCGGAGCTTCCTCCGTGCTCCTCCGTGACGCCATGACCAGAGCTCCAGTGGTTCGATTTGGCTCTGCCAAACGCGCCGCTGAGCTCAAGTTCTTCCTGGAAGATCCGGACAACTTCGATTCCCTTGCGGAAGTTTTCAACAAGTAATTTTACTTTCACTTAAACAAATTCTGTTTTTTTCTTATAATTTGAACACGTGATCAATTTGAGTGAACCTCTCTAATTTAAATTTAGTGAGTTTAATCACAAATTTCAACAGTATTTGTACCTTTTATTTGATTCAATTAAAGTAAAAAAGAGATATAAAGGTTGGTGTGACACGTGTAGGTCAAGCAGGTTTGCGAGATTGCAGGACATAAAAGTAGCAATAGCAGGGAAGAATCTGTATCTTAGATTCAGTTGCAGTACAGGGGATGCCATGGGGATGAACATGGTTTCTAAAGGAGTTCAAAACGTGCTTGATTTTCTTCAGGAAGACTTCCCTGACATGGATGTTCTTGGAATCTCTGGTAAGTAATTAAACACCAAACATGTCACTACATCACTTTGTTTGCTTATTGTTACAATATTATCAGGGAATTTCTGTTCGGACAAGAAAGCTGCGGCGGTGAACTGGATTGAGGGGCGAGGGAAGTCGGTGGTGTGCGAGGCTGTTATTAAGGAGGATGTGGTTAAGGAAGTGTTGAAGACCAGCGTGGAGGCTTTGGTGGAGCTTAATATGTTGAAGAACCTTACTGGGTCAGCTATGGCGGGTGCTCTTGGTGGTTTCAATGCCCATACCAGTAACATAGTTTCTGCAGTTTTCTTGGCCACTGGACAGGATCCTGCTCAGAATGTGGAGAGTTCTCACTGCATCACTATGATGGAAGCTGTCAATGGCGCCAAGGAACTTCACATCTCTGTCACCATGCCTTCCATTGAGGTATGCATACTCTTAAATTCTTATTATCTTTTAATAATCTTCTTTAATTAATTAGGCCTCCCCTGCTTCTTGCTTTAAAATGAACAGAGACACAAACTTTAAAATTTAAACACAGAAATAGAAGAAAAGAATATATTTTTAAGATAATATTTATTATTTCATCTAAAGTATTTGTAGGTATTTGTCTACGTAACATTATTATTCTTTTATATTGTGAGAATTGTGATAATGATAATAGAAAAAAAAAATTAGTAACGAGTGTTTTGCATGAGAAAGATACGCAACCGCACGAATGCAGAAAAAGAAGTCATATAATTTTAATAAAAAATAACAAATAAATGCTTCAAGATAAAATAGTAGAAGGTAGCAGTCAGTATCTGTATAAAATAGTAGAATGTACAAAGTGTAAGGGGGCTGAAGTTGTATATAAAAGTGACACGTGTAATCTAAAATGGTGACTAGACAAAATCTATAGTACCTGTTGATTCTAGTCCCTTTATTTAATTAGAAAATGAATAAAGTAGAAGAAAAAATTAATATCTAAAAAAGATTATTATAAAATATAATATAGTGATTGTATTTTTTAAGATGACGTCAACCGGTCATTTCCCTTTAAAATTTTCTGTTATCTAGTACGTATGAATCCACCCGTCATACAAGGTGATATCACCAAAATCCTTGTCTACAGAACTATGTTTAACCCTGGTTAGCCTTGTGGACAGAGGGCTTGTGTAGCAGAAATTATTCTCCTCTCTTATTTCAGAAAACCTGACACTTGAAAATATTCTTTTAATAATATTATATTTTTGACAAAGATTATGTTAAAACTATGTAATAAATAGTTTATGAATATTTATATGCTTAATAATAAATAAAAAAAATAAAAAGTATTAATAATAAAACAGTATATTTTTGGTTTTCCATATAATCTAGACAGTTAAAAATCTTATTTATTTTATTCTTTTATTCCTTCACTTTAACTCATCTAATCAAGACAACAAAGTTCATTATTACTGTCTTCAGAAATTTTTGTTTCCATCACAGTTTTATTCTTTTCTTCTCTCTGCAATAACCCATTGCAGAGGCGTGTAGACAGATTCACATGCTAATGTCAGTGCATGTCTGATACAATAGTTATTTTGGAGCTATCCTATTTTTCTATATTGAAAAAAACAATTAAACGATCTGAACAAAATTTGTTTTTTCTTCAAATCCTCCGTTTCCTTTACATGCAAAGCTACTCTAGAAAGGTGACATGTAAGTCACCAACCAAGTGCCACATATACATATTGCAGAGTAGATTGCTCCACGTAGGTGTGTGTGAAGGGACCGTTAGTTGTTCAAATTGCAGTGCACATTAATAATAGCATTTGATGCATATTAATAATGGTATTTTGTTACGATCTGTGAGAGTTGAACAATGGTGCAGGTGGGTACAGTTGGAGGGGGCACACAACTGGCGTCTCAAGCAGCGTGCCTTAATTTACTGGGGGTGAAGGGTGCGAGCAAGGAGTCTCCTGGAGCAAATGCTAGGTTACTAGCAACCATAGTAGCTGGTGCAGTCCTCGCTGGGGAGCTCTCACTCATGTCTGCAATTGCATCTGGCCAGCTCGTGAACAGCCACATGAAATACAACAGGTCTAGCAGGGAAATCTCCCAAGTTGGTGCCTGATGTGCCTGCCATCATCACAGTGTAAGAACTTCTATCGCCAATGGTAAAAGCTAGTCAAGTTGCAAGTGCATAATTAATATATATTATGTTCAAGAGGACAACTAATCTGGTGTTGGTTGGGAAATTACGTGCAAGTAGACTTCTTTAATGTCTGGTGTCCCTTCGTAGAACTGTTTTATCTGTTTTGTTTATGATGTGAACAAGACTTAGTTGAGTTACTCGTTTTTTGGTCTTTTGAAAACAACTGTATCAAGGATGTGATGTTTTTAGTCGTGTTTTTTCTTTCAATGGTATTAGCCGTGTTGTGCTCTCCATTATTTTGTGCTTAATTTGTCATTGATCGGTGTTTTCGTTAAAAAATGGGAATTTTATATTACAGTGGGATATTAGGCACCTTAAAATCAACTTAAGAATAATTTATTCGATACTAATAGTACAATACTAAAGTATATTATTAAAATCTCTTTATGTTTTCAATTTTCTCTTTAATTTAATTTATATATTATTCATCTTATGTTTGAGATTCGATTTCATAAGAAATAATTAAATTCTAATACCTTTTAAAAACAAATTAAAAATATCTTCTAATTTTTGAATAAGAAAGTTTAGCTGTGTTGAATCCCAATTAAAAACAATACACCGACATATAAGTGCTTACAAGTGCTTACACAAATTCTTGCGAACATTTACCAACAACTTTTTTGCTTCCAAACTCTAGTTCTTATATATACATGCATAAACATTACCACATGATCAACTTGCGGAATTTTTCTGAGCAAGTTGAACTACACACGACTTATTAAATAGAATAGTGAACTCAAGATCTTCGCTGCTTTACACTGTTGGAGTATTTTGGCCCTATTTATTTCTCAAACAATTGAGAGTTGATATTTTTTTTAGCCATAATTTCCTCAATTACAAAAACTCCTATGACTATTTTGAGTTGATTGAGAAATGTAAGTAATATATTAATTTACATAATTTCTATTTTAAATTTCATTATAACATGGGTCATAAGTCATATATTAACGAGAAATTTGATCAAAATGTTTATTTTTACAAGAGGGGGTTGGTTGGATTAATTTGCATCAAGTTGGTATTAAAATTATTAATAGAATATATGTGAATTTCATCTATCAAGGGTGGTTTCATACGGGTGTTCGTGTTTCCAAATTATTTCATTCACGGGTAGGATAGAATTCTCTTTAGAATTTCAATAGAATTCGTATTCGTATATCTTTAGACATTTCCGCAAACGTGTTTTTGGGCAAGTTCAAACTTGAACATGTGACAACATGTCGTAATCACACGTATTTTGCAGTTGAGGTTTAACTAGTATATCACATTTTCAGAGTAGATCGCAACATTAAATAAATGGAGGAGAGATTTTGACTTTGTTGTCGCTAATCAAATCTAAAAGAGAAAGTGAGACATGGAATTACGAAAATGTATTGGACAAATTCATGTTAGTACCTCATCCCACTAACAATAGCGAAAACGTTACATTTTTTACTTTCCATTTGCCTGCCCTTCACAACAAATAATTATTTTTTACTAATATGGATTTCTTTTCTAATATTTTTTCATTTACTTCTAATGGATGGGTCCTAATTCATTATTACTTAGAGAAGACAGAGATACTTATTATCTTCTATTTTATATGTAGTTATTTTTAACTGTTAGAACTTAGAAGAGTCTTTAAATAGGATATGTACTGCACTTCTTCTTCTGAATCCAGAATCCTATATTTGTAATTGATGGTTCTTTTCAAGGTTGAGATTAAGTTTCCCTGATTAGGAATTCACCACACTTAATTAGAGTAACTCCTGTAAGGTTTTAATGATTCAAATTTAGTATTTAATGGTCCATAAAGACAGCGTAACTCTATGTCCCAAAAGCTATCTTAGTATAGAGACTACCAATACCATAATATAGTTATTTAAAGTTAAGTTTGATATTTAACAAATTTTATCATTAGAGTATAAGTGAATAATGTGAATACTTATATAATTAATGGAAAGAGTGTTTAAAAATTGATACCAATAACATATTTACAAGTTTAGTCATACTCAGTCTAACAACTTAATCGTAATATTAAATCGAATTTTTGTGCGGTGTTTTAATCATAAGCACATCTTACACTTATTAAAAAAATTTGGTTAATTTGTATAGTAATATTAAATTATTGTCTATAATTATATTTTTTTTTCAAAATAATTAATATGTGAAGAAAAATGATGGAGTTTGCATTTTAAAAATTAAACTGTTCAATTATCAAATAAAATCTTCAGAAGAGATAGAAAAAGGGATAAATTATAATATCTATTAGTTATGAACTAAAATAATTAAGAGTATTTTATTAAATAATTATTTTATGAAAGAGATAATTAGAGAAAAAGGTAAAAAAAATTGCAAAATAATGTCCTATTATTAGAGATAAAGAAATTATGCTTTTTCTTAACCAGATCAATTGTTGATATTGAAAGTGGTAAACTTTGAGCAACACTATGGTTGGATTAATGACCAATAACTGTGGGTCAATCTTATTTTCCATAATCTATATGTATAAATTCCAACATGACCATCCAACAAATAATCATTCATTACTCAAAGTCGCGTCAACGAACCTTCGAGTTTCAAGTTGGAAAATAATGAATAAACATATCTACTCTAATAGACACATAGGTGTGGAATAAAGATAAAAATAGCCAAAGAAAATTAATATTTTTTAAAATTTAAAAATAATATTGGAAGCAACTGAAGGGAGTTGTTGTGTGGTAGAAATTTATCGTATAGAGTTATTTTCATGAAATAAATTAAAATTTATAAAAAAAACATTGCATTAAATTGGTACAAGTAGCATTAAAATTGAGTAATAGGTGAATGAGTCTTACTATTTATAGGATTATTGAGAGTTTTTGCAATGCTGATGCTATTAAGTAGTCAATAACTTAAATGCTATAACTACTAATTTCATAGAGCGTTTGATTTCACATCCTTAGTTGACGTGAAAGCTTATAAAGGGAGTGTCGAAATTTTCGTGTGTTTGAAGGAGTAATGGTATATTCTCTTGCAAATTGCCAAATTCTTTTGTTACCCTGTAAAACAAAAATTAAATAAAAACAATATATTTATCATTCTAAAAAATTAAAATGAATTTATTTAAAACTACGTGAAAAAAGGAAGATGGTGAGCACAATTCAAATTTGTTACATATTTTGAAACAATAATGAATGTTTATTAGATTTTGGCGAGGAACTACGAAACAAACAAGCAGATAAACTGAGAAATAGAATGACAGTATTTAACCAACGCATTGACCAAAACATTCAGCTAATCAGGTTCATGACAAGATGTTTTTATTTTCAATTTTTTATTTTATTGTATTTTTATTTTTATAGATTCTTTTTTATCAGTGAGAATCTACTACTATCAAAAACAGTTCTCAAATTGGAAATTTATGTTTTTAAAGTTTAGTGGCTTTAATGCAGAGTATAAAAGGTTGCGTCTTGGTCTCCAAAGGTTAAGACTTGTGCTCAAAGATGGTGACTTCGATAGAGAGGTCAGATAAAAATTTATAAAAGAGAATTGTTTACTATGCAAAGAGATAATGAAAAAGAATAAAATTTGTCTCTCCCTTTAAAGGAAAGTTGACATAAAAAATTAGGATCATAGCAACCTCCAATAATGTTTTTTTTTTTTTTTTGGCATTTGTCTTATCCCCAAATTTAAATTTTTTTTCAACAAATTTTTATTTCTTTTACTTAATTTAATTAAGTTTAATATTTTTTTTTTTTTTTTTTTAACTGTGAGATAAGACAAATATTTCTATTAATATTATTTTAGAAGTTTAAGAATATATTCATTATTATTTTTAATTATATTTGAAAATTATCATTGTTAAGAGAAATTTGAAAAGATATAAAAAGAAAGAGAGACGGTGTAATTAGTAGTTCTCAGTCTTGTCCACAGTTATTCCTGCTCTCACTCTCATCAAAACAAGTTGAAGGGACCCACTCAGAAGTGCCAGCATGGACGTTGAACGTGATTGGAATGGCTCCAAGATTGGAGGAGTCATCTTCTTGCTCAATAAGCTTCCATTATACTATGACGCAAGGGAGCAGTCTATTGGGGTAATGCAATCTTCTTTCTTCCCCCTTTTCTTTTACACATTGCAAGAAACAACCTTTTCTTTTACCCATTTCAAGAAAGTCAAATCTCTTTTAATTTGGTAAGAAACGAATTGAAGGGGTACCCAAACCATTGATAATAGAAAATGCAGCATTCATTTTTACTTGTGAAGGTGTTCGTATTCATCTATTTCAGTGAGTCAAGAATTGATACTTATTTCATAATTACACTGTGCCCCCTTGCAGACATTGCACACTTTGCCAATGAGCGTTCGAAATATTGCTGCAACTTATTTCTTGGTTAGTGAAGCATGTTCCCTTTTTATTTATTTTGCAGTTCAGCTGTTTTCTTGTCCTCTGAAAGCAATGCGTACATTCTGACCAAAATAATCATTGAAATGACTGCGTAGTTCAATGTAATAGATTTGTCTTCTGTGCTTTAACATCTCACTAATCCAATTTCTCGTTTACACCATTCAAGGTAACAATAATATTTTACTGCTTAATTGCTATGTTGGTATGCAAGTCCCTATAATTTTTTTAGATGTACGCGACTAAGAAATCTGTATTTTTATTGTGCTTTGTCTTTCATTTTACATTGATTGTATAACAAAAGTCCTCCCTCAATCTAAAAGGGGCATGATTTGTGTTTTCACTTGCATTTTAAAGTTGGTTATTGTGGTTCTGTTTTCAGCCACTGCGACAAATTTTATCTAGTAGACTTAATACTGCTGGCTTTATACGTAATATTTTTGCCAATTTCGGACTAAGGGGTTGCTGTGAGATCAACCCCAATACAACACTACAACCTCGACCTTCGGAATTCGTAAGGAGCATGAGTAAGTAAATTTTACATTCTACACGTCTTCATGGCACATAATGACACACAGTCTTTCTATAGACAATATGATTTCTCACAGGAGTTAAGGGTTTTAAAAACTATTTTTGCAGCTGATAAAAAAAAATAACTATTTTTTGCAGCTGGGTTATTGGAAAGGGGAATGACATATAACACCAATAATGGTGCAGTAGCTTGGATGATGGCCAACTTGTCAAGCTTAGTGTCCAATCTACCTGCAAACTGTAGAAAAATAGGTTTGAATTTTTATTTGCACATTTTCATGTGTTCAAATTTGACTAGAGTGATTAATTGGTATGCTATGAAATTGTGAATTTAGGCTGCATTCATGGACCTGGTCCCCTTATCCAAAGGCCCATCATGGACTTAACAGACTACCTTAGAGGTGTATCTGATGAACAAACTCTCGTGTTTGTGGTGCGTAGCTAAGAATCTACTCTTTCCTTCTATTTTCATTTCTTTTTTTCATGTGTATAATATTTTTTTAACAATAAGGTAAACAGATAAATATCAGTAAATATGATTTATTAATTTGTGAAGAAAGTAATAACAGGTGTCAATAATATGTTTTAAATCTTACATTTGTTCAGATTGGTCAGTTTGACACTGAGATTTACTCATACATTGACGATTTT
>Ga0099825_1001066_pt1 | contig 33666 bp, 11 predicted proteins | sample SiratroredBW_FD_76838 | JGI IMG/M metagenome (GOLD analysis project Ga0099825, IMG submission 76838) | Root nodule microbial communities of legume samples collected from California, USA - Siratro red BW | ecosystem: Host-associated > Plants > Roots > Nodule | place: USA: California | collected...
AAAAAAAATATATTTTTTTATATATTTATTTTATTATAAAATAAATATTTTTTAATAAATATATATATATATATATATATATATATATATATATATATATATATATATATATGTATGTATGTATATAATTTTTTTTAACTTTTTATTTTCATAAAAAAATAATCAAATGAGTGAAATAAAATACTCCTCATTCAAGGCCCAACCCATGATAAGCTTTAAACACATTTGTGTATAAAATGAAAAGCTGCAAATGTGTGTTGGCTTAAAAAGTGGCGAACAAGATAAACTTTTACATTTGGTATTAATAGTTTTTCTGTATATGAGTTTTGCGTTCATTATTTTTTTTTTCTTCAACCTAAGCTTTATGCATTCATGTTTCTCCTTTATCTTTTGTCGCTAATTCTTTTATTGGGATGGGAGAACTGTTGCTTTAACTTAGTAACCAATATAATAATGGAAAATATTTCGTGTACACTCGATTATGATGTACACGAATCCCACACCAATACATTGCATTGTGTACAAATATTTGAATGAGTGTTATTAACATTGTATGTTTTACGAAGGGTTGTGTACAAATATTTGAATGAGTGTTATTAACATTGTATGTTTTACGAAGGGAAGTGGCGGGAGGTTTGGCTACTGTTTACGAACTTAACTACACTTTTTGCAGCTCTGTCTTATGATGGAATCAATCACATCTCTTCCAACCATGGTGTTAATGACAAAAATAGTTTAATCCAATGACTTCAGCACCATTCATGAAGTTCCATGCTCATTCATATCTTTTTCAACTTCATTTCTAATCATAACTACCATTTAACCATTTGCTCACCAAATGTAACCACATTCAACCATACCTTTAACCACTCATCTTTAATCTTATGACCTGCACAATGATGCAATGGACACCTAGAAGAAACATCTTGGAGTAGATCATTCTATCACTAAGTCATCACCAACAAGTTCATGATATTCACAATGGTTATGGAAATGATAAGATTATTTAACTCGTTTCATAAGAGAATTGACCCCATTTTATAACTAATGTAAAGACATACTTTGCACACCTATCTATTCATGGAATCAATTGCATTTTTCCAATTGAGGTAAAAAATAGACTTATTCATTGAGTTTTCCATCATTTATGTCAAGTTCATACTTGTCTTAGCTCAATCAAAATCATTTCTCAATCATAAACGTCATTTAACCACATGTATTTATAAGGGTAGTTGAATTGGTTTTATAAGGATAGTTAAATAGAACTTGAAATTCTTTTTATAGCGAATAAAAGTAGACCTTCTAAACAGTCGTATGATAAAACTAAGCACAAACAATCAGTTAAAACAAAGGAAACAACAAGTTAAATTTTATACTGGTTCACCCAAACCTTGGGCTACATTCAATCTCCATTAAGCAAACTGCTAGGTTCCATTAATCAAGAAAATTTATTACGCTGACTATAAAAACCTCTTTAGGTGATTCTGATTATACAAATCTCTCTAAGTTATCCTTCTCAATCCCCCCATGAGACCAAGAACTCTCAAAGGAAAGAGAACAATCTCACATAAAGCAGAGATTAAGCTCACAATGGTATAACTTCAAAAAGTCAAAAATTTACAAAGGTTTATCATACAACCGAAATGATCGAAGCTCAAAAGCTGATAAGACTATAAAACTCTATGTATCTTGTATTGCTTGTTCTTGTTGTATATTTCTCTTGTGTATATTTCTTCATCTTCATCCTTGAGCACTTTATATAACTTCTTGGATATGACTGTTGCAGGCTTTGATCAGGAAATATCTTTATGGAAATTCTTGATATGTGCTTAAGAACTTTTTCTTCAAATAATATTGTAAAGACAGATGATTTAGTACAACATTTGCAAATATCAAAAGTATCAAGATCTCAATTTAAAGTGTTTCCAGAAAATGTTTTCCAATTTAGTCGTTTTCATATTAAGACATTTCCTTCAATAGATAAGCTACTTATTTGATAAGAACAATGTGTTACTTGATTTATTCTAGAAAATGTGTTCAATTACGACTTATTTACTTAATAAAAAATGAATAAACTCATTACGCCCAATAACACTTTAAGAAAACATAAATGTGATGAAGAATCATAGAATGTATATCATGTAAAGCTTGGTAGATTGTCTTATCTACTAAGATCTTAGAACTCCATCTACATGAAACAAATATTGATATGATCAAACCATGGTGTTGGGGTTCGAATCCCTCCTCGTCCACAACCGGCCACAAAAGGAAAGGATTTCGGGGGTAGGAAAATCATGATCGGGCTAGTGGACCCAAAGTCGTGGAACTTGTGAGTAGTTTGTATAAATGGAATGACCTTACTGTTTTATGTTTTATTAAACCAATTTAGTATGCCCTATAACTTACTTATAGTGTTTGTTATTATCAAAACTTAAATTATGTCATAGTCTAATATTAGACACACTTATTAATGTACATAAACTCATTATATAACATGATCATTTGTTTGTGTACAATTAAGAGCAAGTACAGAGCAATGATAACTCATAAAGAAATAGATCAATCAACCAAGTGCAAAATAGCAGAAAAAGATTGTTAAAAAAAATAACAATATAACAAGAAATCAAATTATCTATAACGTATTTTCTCCCCTTTTTTCTTCAGCAACAAAAATGGCTTATAGAAAACTCAAGATTGTGGAGGAGGAGGTGGAGTGGGTTGCTGAGGTTGCTGCGTTGATGTTATAGGGGTTCCTCAATTAGTTCAACAACTATGTAAAGAAGGTTTGGATCCACGTACCAAAAGATGCAGTAACTTGCTCTAGACACTAGTTTTGTTTATCTTCCATTTACCTTATGTGCTCAGTTGTTGCTTCCATTTCTTCCTTAAAGCATATTGGACCATATGTTTGACTGTGTTTAATAGTTTAACTAGTTTTATTGTACCAACTCGCTAGAAGCAAGAGGTCTAGGGTCTTCAACTTTTGGAAAGAGCATTAGATGGTGCACTTCAGCTGGCTCATCAACAACAGAAGCTTCCATGTGCTAATCCAAAACTCTCTTGGTTTCTATCCTTATTTCCTCCTTTATAGCTTTCTTTGGAAAAAAATACTCTCTTGCAGCATGATGTCATGCCAAAACACTTATATTGTTGTGCTTCAAAAATCTTCCATAAGCCTTCTATAAAAGAAAACCTCTTCAGCATCCTTCTCTATCCAGGGCTTTATCTCAGTAATAGATAGTTGATGAAGGTTATAGTAACCAAAAACTCCTCTTGTAACATGTTGGATTCCAAAAGGCAAACTCAAATTCCTGTAAAAACAATGTCGTAAGATCATTCGGTGGATGTAAGATCAACAGGTCTTAGGAATGTGAGATAATATTCCAAACATCTGCCTCTTTAAAAGTATGCTAGACATGTCTTAATGTGAAAGTCTAAATGATACTTGTGAGCCCCTTGGAACACTTTCACAACTCTAAAATGAAACTATTACAATGTTTAAATTGGGACATGGGATTGTACCAAAGACATTTTACCAAGACACTCAAGAAAAAGAAAGAAAATCACAAAGCACAAATTGTCACAAAGACTAACATAAAATTCCTCACAAGAACAAGTTGCAAAATGTAACATAAAATTCGAGACAATAACTTCCTCAAGTTACTTTTCTTCTCTTCTTGCATTTTCGCAAGTTTGTTCAAGAGCTTTATTTGATTTGTTCTTTTAATCTCCTCTTCCAATGTTCTACTTTTCCCTCCTGTCATTCTTCCTTCAAACTTATTGTTTATTTGTTCCTCTTTCTCCCTTTTAGTCATGTTCCTTGTTAGTATTATTTGATGTTTTTTCACTTTTTCTTCTTCAGGTACTTCCTCATCCTCATATGTATGTCGTAAATCAAAATTTATTTAAAGGACTCTTTACATTAGGGTTAGACACTTATGGGCACTCCTCTACTTTAGAGATTCCACTACATGAGGCTAGGAGTTAGAAAAAAATAGCTTTCATAAATATGTCTTTACAAATATACTTTTATTTCAAAATGTTAGAATTTTGATTTATGTGCATTAATGTTTGTTACGTTGATTCATGGAAATAATTGATTCTTAGGATATTGAGAAATATCATTTGCAATCAAAATCTGAACTTAAATACCAAATAAAAGTTGGTGTCTAAGTATAGAGCATGATTCCTTAGTTGCCTTAAGACTCTTGTGGCGATTGCAAGTTCTATTTATATAATTGATCAAGAAATTGACAGTTAATAAATAAGCTTAAGCTCACCTAAGGAATTAGGGTTTGAGCATTATCGTGGATTAACAATGGCATTTGTTTGAAAAGAATGTAATTAATTTTATGCATGAGAATGAGGTTTGATGAAAGTTCAATCCTCGCAATTACATTTCATATCCTCTTCATTCTTTTTCCACATTCCAAGTGTCGTTGAAAGTACAAAAGTATATTTTAGTAGTTTTAATTTTATTTTCACACATAAAAATTTAAACTTAGGAATTATTTGTAGTTTAATCTTGTTATAATTCTATTTATTGTCATGTATTGCACAAGTTCCTTGGGAAAGAATGATATATTTATTACTTCATACATTTGTCACTCGTGCACTTACTATCATAGTGAAAAAAAAAACTTATAACACACCCAAGAAAAAAAATTACAAAAGCACAAATTGTCACAAAAAATTACACAAAATTTGTGACAAGAACAAGTTGCTATAAAATAAGGTTTAGACTGAGTTCAAGAGGGGAGTGAATTGAAATTTCAAAATCTTTTCGCAAATATAAAATGTTTCTGAAGTAGAGAATGAAAATTCTTGATTCAATCAATCAACCCGTGCAATTCTGGACTGTCCAGTAAACAATCAATTATGCATAGCGGAAGTTGTTAGAAATAAATCCAGAATACAGTTTTCAATACAAAGATATGTTAATCCAAAATCAAGATGATTAAACACAGTCCAGTAGATTTAAAGAATGAACAATAAAAATAACCCAGAAGCACAGTTGATTCAGATATGTGTAAACAGATTCAGATATGCGTAAACAGATTCAGAGCACAAACATACACCCAGAAATTCTTAGGCGAATGCAAGCAGGTAATAAAACAATCAAGAAGAGAGAAGAAGAAATCAAGAACACAAAGATTTATCCTAGTTCACCCTTCCTCAAGGGCTATATCCAGTCCTTTGCAAACTAGCAAAGATTTCCACTAAAAAGATCACAAGATCAGTTTACAACCCCTGCTCCCAACAAGTTATCACTGCTCCCCGTAGTACACACTACACCCCGCAGCACTCACACCTCACTGAACCCCTTAGCTAGTGTGAAACCAGTGCAGAAACTCACTGCACCAACACCACTTGAAACCCGCAAGCAAACACTGCTCCCCGCAGCGCTCACACTCTCCTGAACCCCTCAGCAGATGTGAGACCAATGCAAAAACCCACTGCACCAACTCAATTACAAACCCAGTAATTGAAAACAACAAACAGATTACAATACAATGTAAGATCAACTATTGATCACTCAGTACTTCTACACAGAACATATTACAATGACTAAAGATCAGGTGTAGAAGACTTAGCTTTGGTCCAGAACCAAAGTCGTAAGAACCTCACTCAAGGATGCTTCAAGATTCACGTTCTTGGAGGTTTCTTGTTTTGAAAAGCTTTGTCAAAGGTGTTCGCACAAACTGGGCGCTATTTCTCAATCTATAATATCTCAAGGAATGCTTTTCAAAAATCTTAGTTATTTAAAATGATAGTGCCAATTCCTTTATATAGCCAAATCAGTTTTAAAATGGCTTAGCTGTCACAGTTTCAATTAATTGAATAAATCATTCAATTGATTGAATTGACCGTTAGAAGACTCAGTCAATGATTCCACTTGTAACAGAAATAACTGCCACAATTCAATCGATTGTTTCAAGTATTTAATTGATTGAAAATGATTTTCAACAAAAAATAGTTTAGGCTATTTTTCTTAAAACCAATTAAATAAAAACAGTTTTAATATTTGCGAATCTCTTAGCACCTCAAGAATGATGAACCATGCAACTAATGATTAAGAACCAAGCCAACATCAACACACAAACACAACTAAGGACCTAAGACTAAATCACCCAACCATCTTCATGTTGGCTCAAAGTCATCCACTTGAACAAATCTGGTTCAGGTTGGTTCCAATAGATTCTTCATGAAGCTGTCTTGATCAACTCACGTGCTAGGCATTGATCTAACATAGTCCAGATTCAATCCATCAGAACTTTAGCAAGCTATGCTCTTTATTGACTTCATCAAATCACATGCTTAGCATTGGTGCTAACAGTTGCAAGATGTAAAACAAGGTAGCCACGAATTTTAGTGATAGATTTTTGCATTTGTGATAGAGAATTCCTTCACTAATTCGGCTTTGTTGCTTTGTTGGCTTTTATTTTTATGTTTTTGATCCAACAACAAATGGTGCTTCCTCTCAAGTAAACGAAGAAAGAAAGAAAACTTACCTCTTGAAGACCTCCAAGCCTGGCTATTGATGCTAAAATTATAGAAGCATCTCTAGAGCAGCGAAAGACTCATAAAAATCTTAGAACTTTTTTCCAAAGTTTCTTAGAATAAACTCAGAACTAGGGTTTCTCTTCCAAGAAATATGCCTTGCAAAAGACCGCTTAGGAGAATACTTCCATCCTGGAAACTTTAAAAGAACAAGAAGACATGCAAATTTGCATAGTCAATTTCAAGTTTAATTTCAAATTAAGATACAAAAGGTGACAAAAGGTCTTATTTATATATGCATAAGTCCTTTGTGCTCAATATACTAGGACATGTGAAACTAAAATGATAACCAAGCTTAGTTGCTTACATCAAATCCAATGCCTAAGAGAAAGGAGTCACACATCATGTTGGTAAAGTTGTTGCTGCAAAATATTTGATGAATTCAACAAGTTGTGAAGATCTTTGAAGACATGTGTTAGAATTTATAGAAGTGTGCATGTGTTGCTTTTCTAGTGAAGTAAGTCTTAGTCTGAGCAGTTACTCTAAGTAAAGTAATTAATTAAAGTTTGCTTTCAAAATGGGATTTAAGAAAAACTTTAATATTGATATTTTTACTGGGTTATTTTTTAAACTTACTCAATTGAAATCATGTTAAATGAAATAAATCAATTTAGATGAAGAATTAATTGATTGAAATATTTAAAGCCTATTTTTATAAATATATGGCTTAATGAGTCTAAGAAAAAATAGACCAAGAGAATTTTTGAAAGATCATTTTTGTGCGAAATCATTTTTCTAAGGGAACTCATTGTATCTTTTGATCAAGAACTTGTGAAAACCATTCTTGAAGCTAATTGTCCATACCTATGAATGATATGGGCATATTTGTAGTTGTTCTTAGGATTCAGGGAGTTGTTTTGCAAACTTTGAATTTGTTGTTTGTTTGGAGTTTCAAATATAGTTTATATTTTTAATTTCTAATTAGGTTCTTTTGTTATAGTTAGATAGGATTTCTGATTATAGTTGTGTGGCAGGGTGTTGCACTATGTAGTTTTCATTCTTGCAAGGTGAAAGAGTGATTCATGGTGTTGTATTTTAATCAAATTCTATTGTATTGTGTATTTGGTGGAATCTTTGCTTGTTTGACAAAGAAACTCGATGTAGATTTTGTGAAAGAGTGAATCAGTATAAAATTTTCATGTACACTCTCTCTGACTCTACTCTTTTTGAATTCTATATAATTTGAGAATTTATTGAAATTTTGTTAAATTGAAATTGAAGTATAATTGATTATTTTTCTTGAGTTCTGGTGATCAGGATAATTGTAATTCACTAAAGAGAGAATTGAATGAATTGATTTTTTGTCAATCTAATAAAATAAGAAATATAACAAACTATTTGTTTGATTTGATTGATTGTTTTCTGCTATTTGTTAACCAGAAGTTGCAATTCATTATTTTAGTGAAAAGTTTCATTCTTTAAACTATCTTTTGGAAAAAAACTATAATAGTTTAATTCACCTCTCCTTTTTGAACTCAGTCTAAAATGTTTTACACATCAAGCAAATTGATAATGTTAATTTTTACCATAATTTTTAGTCAATTTTTGTAACAAAATCAACTCTTCTTAAGTTTGAAACTTGCTAAATTCTTGGCTTTGAGATCTTTTCGAAATAATTGGTTACTAAAGTTTTGGAATAAAATTGTACACCAATCCCCATAAATTTGTCTAATAAATTAATAGGAGGTGTTTGGATTGACAAAAGCAAGATTGGACTACATGGAGGAGTAGATAAAAGAGAAAATATGATGCAGAGAATTGTGTCCAACGCCAAAGAATTGAGCTAGGCACCACTCAAGCAAAAAAGTAATTCAAGAAATTGCGCCCAACGTCAAAGAATTGTGTTGGGTGGTACTGAGGTCGAGAGTCACTGGTAGTAGTTGTGCCTAGTGCCAGGTGAATTGCGCCGAGTGTGAACGTCATTGACATGACACTTTGAAATGTATTTAAAGAGGTCTCTGCACTAGGGTCAGGGACTTCGTTTTCAAAAAGGAAAAAAATCAGACTTGGAATGGCCACTAAGGTTCCGAGAAGTTTTCTCTTCTCTTTCTATGATCATGTTCCTCCATTATTCAACTAAATATTTATTCTCTTCATGATAATGAGAAACTAAACCCATTTTTTGTTGGGGTTAGATATAAGCAACTGAACTCTCATGTAATCGATATTGGTTATAATATATATGTCTTTTCATTCAATGTTAGTATTTTGATTCTATGCTTATGCATGTTGTGGTTTTATCATCCATGCATTGATATTTGATTTTTTAGGCATTGGAAAATATTGTTTGTAATCTAGAATTGAATCAAAATACCTAATGAAAGTTGTCTCTATGAATAAAACATGAATCATTAGTATTCTTAAAACCCTCGTGGATAAAACAAGTTTTGTTTGTTGATTGCTTAAGGAGTTGACTTTAATAGGTAAACTTAGGCTCATTCACCTAAGAGATTAGGATTTCAGTATTATAGTGTATTGACATTGGCATTAGTTTGAAAAGAAAGTGAATGATTTTATGCATGAGAGTGAGGTTTGATGAAGTCTAATCCTAGCAATTACATTCCATATTATTCTTAACCTTTTTCTGCATTCCAGGTATTCAATAAAAATACCAAAATAATTTAATTTTTTATTGCACAGTTTTATATTCTCTCCCATTAAAACAAATAATGGGACTACTCTTTAGTCTAATTTAGTTAAAGATTGCAATTATTGTCGTGTTGCGTAAGTTCTCTAGGAGACAATATTTATTTATCACTTGCTACATGTGCGACTAGTGCACTTGCCATTGAATGCCACGTGTTAACACAAATCAAGGCTTTTCCATATGTTTATAAGTGTCACTCCTCCTTGCATGCGTGTTGGCTGAAACGTCCCTACTCTATAGTTTTTACTCTCCAAATTAAATCATAATTAGAGGTGTATTAGGGTATACAAGTTTGAATTTTAAAATTTAGGGTTTAACCACCCAATCAATCCTAATTGAGGCCCAATTGGAGACTATTTGAAGGCCCACTTATGTTTCTACCTTTTATGAAGGAAAAATTAGACCTACACAAGTATCTACATTTTTTACAAGGCTCAAGAGAAAGAAAAAAAAAACTTTAATATTTTACTCTTCAAAGGAGGAAAGTCTTTTTTGTCTTCTTCTTCTTCCATCCTCTTAGCCATAAGTGTGGTGCCAAGATGGTCCTCCATCAATATAGATGTTTGGTTCTCATGTGATCAATAATGCATTCAGGTTTTTCATCAAGAGATGTGAAAAAGTTGGTTAATGTGCCCAAAATGCTAAATTTCCCTATCTAAAAAAGGAGACATTTAGGAACTTGAGAAAGTTACTTCCACATCAGAATTTCCAAACTTTTCTTAACTTTGAAAAACTTTATCTTGACCTGGTGAAGGCATTCTACATAAACTTGATGTTTGAGGGTGTTATGCTCAAGTATAGAGTCAAGGGAGTTGTTATTGAGATCATTGCAGCTGTTTGGAAGAAGTGAAAGTATGGAATCAAGTCAAGCTTCGTAAAAGAGCAAGTGAAGTTGGTTTTCATGATGATGTTAATGAAGATGGTGTTGAATATGTATTGATTATTAAAGCTTTCATTGCATGTGTGTGTGATACTTAAATAGGGTAATTCAAAAGTGCATACATTTTAATACAAAGCCTATTTTCTAAAAAGGTTAAAATGTTTTTCAAAGAAGGTTTTAATTTTGATTTAATCAATTAATCATTTAGATAACCAATAAGTTTGTTCTTGACGTATTTCTATATTTACCAAGAACAGAATAATTAACTAATAGGTTTTCATAATCCCTTAAAATGTTGTATAACTAAAATATGTGTTTTAACCTCTCTTTAGATTAATCGATTAACAAAAATAATAATAGACTATTTTGTCTCATCTTGTAAACTTGCTTGAGAGTGATTCTATAATTAGTTAAGTACTTAAGATAGCTTGCTATTTCTTAATGACTTAATCATTTAGAATAAGGTTAATCAGTTAATATGTTCATGAGATTTTCTAAAAGTGATGAAGAACAAATTAACTGATTAAAAGGTAACATAATCAATTAAAACAATGGTGATATTTCACTAGAACATTTTTTCTCTTCAAATAATTAACTACCAACTTAACATAATTGATTACCTGTAACAAAATCAGTTTTAAACCAAGTATTGAAAACTCTATAAATTCAACCTTTCACTAATACTTTAAGTAGTTTTTGAGTACACTTTAAACATATTATTTCAATTGATTTAAACAATCCATCTAAGTGATTTTTAAAGTTGTTTCAAGAGTGCATTAAGAATTAAGAATCTTTTCAAGAATTCATTCATCAATCTTCCTTTTAAATGATTTCGAAAAGGCTATGTGTAAGAGTTGTGAAAGCACTTACTTCTTTTGTAAACTTTGGTATTATCTTTTAACTTTTTTCGTTTCTGAATTTTTTTGTTGATCCTATGATAAAAATTATTTTTATCATATTTTGGAGCCAATCTTCATGAAGTTAACTCTTTCTAAGCTTGGAACCTACTTATTTCTTTATTTTATTAGGTTTTTATTAATAATTGATTACTAGAGCTTGATAATGGAAAGTTACACTAATTCCTCTTTTTTTCTTAAAAAATGAATAGGAAGAATTGAATTGAGAAAAGTAAGATTAGAGGCCATAAAAGAGTGCATAAAAGAGAAAGTTGATGTAGGCAACTCCAGCCTCACGTCAGGGAGGTTGTGCCTAGCACCAACCAACCCGAGAGCAAACATCTGAATTGCACACGACACCACTAAAGTTGGGTTGGGCACGAGCGTCGAAATTTGTGCATCTAAATGACTCTCTGCATTAGGGTTAGAGACTCCACTCCATAGGAGTCATACTCCATAGGAGTCATACTCCATCTAGGGGTCAAAAAAATGTAGCCTTGGACAACGACTACAGTTTGGAGGGTTTTCTCTTCTCCTCTTTGTATATCTATCTTCCTCCATTGTTCATCTTTTTCATCTTGTTGAGATTAGATGTAACCGGTTAAACTCTCATGTAATCAATTTTGGTACTCATATATATGTTTCGCATATACGAGTTTTCATTCAAATGTTAGTATTTTTTTCTATGTTCATTGCTTGTTGTGGCTTGATTACCCATTGCATGATTTTTTATTCTTAGGATATTGGAAAATATCTTTTTTAATCTGGAACTGAATCAAAATACCAAATGAAAGCTTGTATCTAGGAATACAGCATGATTCATTTGTTGTCCTAAGACCTTTGTGGCAAAAGAAAGTCCTTTTTATATAATTGATCAACGAATTAATGGTCAATAGGAAAGTTTAGGCTCATTCACCTAAGGGATTAGGGTTTGGGTATGATTGTGGGTTAATATTGGCATTAGTTTGGAAAGAAGGTAATTGTTTTTATGCATGAGAAAGAGGTTGGTGAAGTTTAACCCTAGCAATTGTGTTCCATATCATCTCCATTCTTTTTTTGCATCCCAATTGCTCATTAAAAATACCAAAAATATTTTAATTATTTTTTCATAATTTTATTTTCTTATTTATCAATTTAAATATTAGGAATAATTTGTTATCAATTACATTTATTGTTGTATGTTACACAAATTCTTTAGGAAAGAACGATATATTTATCACTTGCTACATTTGCGACTGGTGTACTTACCATTGGAAATGAAAAAGGCTAACATCCTACTTGTTTCTTCTTGACTTTTCAAGGGTTTAATTGTTATCCTCTTGAGGGATTTCAAAAGTTGTATGTTGTATCATCTTACTATATTCTCTTAACATTATTAATGAGTTGATTTGTTGTCTACCTATCTTATATATGATTCATATTTGTATGTGCTCGTAAAAACTCATATAAGGTTGAACAACTAAGACTTTAGGGTTAGTTAGATTTGAACCAATATAAATCCTTATGTTATCTTTCTTCTTCCTTTTTAGTCTTTACACATTTATCTTGTCGTTTGTACATATATTTCGTTATCTTTATCAATCTTGATTTCATATTTAATTACTTTCTGTTTTTAAAATTTTTGTTTTCAGAGAGTATAACAAGGGGTAATTTTCAAGAAAGTTTTACAAAAACCAATTCACACCTCCATCTTAGTTTAGTCTAATCATAAATCTTATTTCCAACAAGAAGCTCGCTAAACTGACCTGTGAGGGTTTTCAGGTTAACAAAGGAAACACTGATGTAACTAAGTTTAATAAGATCCAAATTTTTAAAAGTTGTCTTAAGAAGCTGACAACTCCATCAAGAACTTTAATGCAAATGGCCTAAAGTTTGACAAAAGGTTGATGTGGGTTTCTTCCTTGTTTTATTGGTTGTGTTTCTTTCAACTAGCTATAGGTTCAAGACTTATTTATTTAGTTGTATTTCTTGTTTCGTTGTGTGTTTGAAAACTTGAAAATTATAATGATTTAACCTGGTTAGCATGGTTGAACAACTAGATGTGACTCTATAGAGTGAACTAGTACAATTTCTAATGTTATTTTTCACAATCTTTCAATTTTCAAAATTTATACATTGTTCATTATTATTAAATATTTCTGCATCAAATTAGTTAACATATAACTGTTTGTGAGATTGGTTCCTTATTCAAATGTGAAATAAAGATTTAATTCACTAATTTTGAAAATCTTAAAAGGTTTAGTTCACTCTCATCGTCATCATTTTATTCTAATTTATACATTGACATATTATCTAACGGCCGTAACTGTAGATTATCTAGTAAACTAATAATCTTTGTATATGTTTAGTTAGTTATAATTTTATTTATAAGTTTTAATTAACTTTTAATTTCTTTGTATATACAAGATTAATTTAATATTTATTTTACATAATACAAAAATTAATTTATTCATATTTATATTTATGTTTGTTCTTTACTCTTCGTCTCCATTTTTTATCATTCAAAATAACATTATCTAACTCTTTAACTTATTTTTGGTCAAATTCAACATTTTGGTGTACCATATTTATTTTTTATATTCACCTTTCATTTTATCTTAATTTAATAATGCTAATAATTTCAACTATTAAATTAAGGAAAAAAAGAAAGAAAAAAAGAATAAAAATTGAAAAAAAAAAAACTCTTTTAAATTCTTGCAATTACTTGAATCTTGTTTGATATATGGAGAGAAAAAGAGATATATAGATAAATAGACAAATCAAAAGTCTTTAATTAATAGCTGAACTAAAGAAAATGTTTTTGTACATGGCAAAACATAGTTTTGAAATAATGTGTCATAAAATATTCTAATAAAAGTTACCCCATGCACGTAGATTAGATAGGTAACAAAGCAATGCTGATTTTCGTAGGCTATGAACACTTGATGACGCAAAATTGAGGTTGGACCACTAAATAGTAGGCATGCTTTGTGGTCAATTCTATTGTATTTGCACATGTGTTATGAAAGATAAAAGTAGCTACCAAATCATAAAGCCAAGCCTTTTATATTTTCTTATGGGATACGTAACGTATTATTCTCTGCATTTGTCTCTTTCACTGCATATAGACTTGGCCAAGAGAGAGTAAAAAAAAAAGACTTAGACAAGAAAGAAAAGAAACAGTTAATAAAAGGAATAAAATAGCCATTCATCTTATATAGTTGATGATGCTGCACTCCATGTGCAAAGTGCGGATATCGTGGTTGAGTGGGTAAAAGATGTTGTATTCTAACCAAATATCACATCAAACAATAATAGAAAAGTAGATTAAATAAGTTATGGTATTTCAAAAATATTTTTATTCTTTAACATTTAATAAATATATTAATTTGATTATAATATTATTTTATTCTTTTTAAATTAGTTGTACTACATATGTATGCATTTTGACTGTGTTACATGCTAATATAACTTAAAATATAACTAAAATAGGTATGTGAATTAAAAACTTTTTATCAAAACAAAATTAATATATTTTTACTAAATATTCTAGGAAAAAAATCCTGAAATTTTTTTAGAAATTTCAACCTTAATGAGCCAATCTTAAAGTTCCTAAAAACATATTTTAAAGTTTTAGCCGTTGTGACCTTGTAGAGTGGTAATTTGTGTTCAAGAACCTCTTTAATTTATTGTAACTATGACATTTAATTTGTGTATCATAGTAATCATTCCTGTAATAATTAATCATAGTTTTAAGTGTCATGTTTTAGATAATTTTAGATAATTTTTTCTCTTTATATGTTATTTTTTAAGGTAAAAATTAATATTACATGACCACTTAGTAAATACAAATCAACTTCTTCCGTACTTCAATAGTAATAGATTAAGAAAATAAAAACATCCTTCCACCCATATCCCGTGATCAGTTATATTAATCTAAAAAATTACAAAATTTTATGACATTTTAATTTCTTGTATCGAATTGATTAAATTCAATCCTATAAAACTAACTTTATTTAATATATATATATATATATATATATATATATATATATATATATATATATATAAATATATAACCTCTAATTAATCAGACTCTTAGAATTTTTTAAAAAAACAAATTCATGTCTATTGCTCTAAATATAGGTGCATAAATAACATGATAAATAACCATTCTAATGGATTAGGACAAGTTTCATATCATTTTCAAATACAAGTTTAATCATAACTCAATTTTGCAAAACCAATTTTTAAAATACTCCCATGATACATTATATTTTAGTCATCTAACAATTTAGCCTATTAGTGATAATGACGAAACTTCTTTTAATAGGAATAGATGCTGGACTAATCTAACAACACTTCAAGACCTATGTAAAAGCAAAACATCTCAAATACATATCCACAAATAGTCCAAACAACAATTGATAAGATAAACTTTGATAAACCTACACTGTAAGGGAAGAGTTACCTCCCTTAGTACATTATACTTTCGCATTACCCCTCAAATATATTGTACTTGTGTCATATCTCGAACAGTTTTAAATAACAAATAAAGATCAAACATATCATAAGAGCTTATAAAACCAATTATGCAAGGAACTGTTGCTAAATACTTCAAAGGAAAACGAGCCACACAATAGTTATCTTTTCCCCTTTCTCTATTTCATGAATGTTTTAATATCTTGGTGCCACATATTTTACAAGATGAAAGTTGATCAGAAACAAGGATAGCCAATCACAATCACATAAGTCTCTTATATAAAAAGACATCGTACAAGAATTAATTATTAAATAAAGAGAGACCAGAAACTATAACACCGTGGAATCAGTAGGCTCCCATTACTAATTCCACAATACTCCCAAGGAAATGCATATGCCATATCAACAAAATCTCAAACGATGCTACTACTTGTTAGCAAGAATGAGTTTGCTCTAGCAGCCATGTCCTCTTTGAATTATAGACCAATCCCACTTAATAACAAAGAGGAGTTTTAATCACAATAGCACAACTCATCACAAGAGACCAATCAAATTCTCTTAAACAGCGATTTACTGAAATCTGAATGCATCATCGTTTTAGAACAGAATCATTGATGAGACCATTTTGGATGACGCCATTCTCGTTCAGATATTCCACAAATTCATCAATAAGATATGGCCAGGCACCTTCAGCATCATAATCAGATAAATTTGAACCAACAGTCTGCAAAGAACGTGACAAATATTAGTGGATTTTACGTTACTTCATAAAGCTGAACAACTTACTATGAATGAAAGCACCAGCATTGTCACTTCCAACAACAGTACGAGCAAAAAAGAGTTCCTCTAAATGAAGAGGTGGGCGACCATGAAAAATGAAGATAAGAGTTTTACAACTCAAATGGACTATAATAATACTAATTGGTCAGAACTAAAAACCAAACTCATTGGAGGTCATTTATATCCTGGCTACTCTTTTAGGGTCGTGAGTAGAAGGAAGAAGCATTTGTAATACAATTGGAAACATATTTCCGCATATTCAGCCGACCAGGTACTAAAGAAAACATATTCCCCAGATAAAACTTATCAGATACTTAGAAAAAACTAACATTTGACATTCAATATCTTTCTGTTTTTTCAAAAACTTGCAGTAAAACCAAGAATCAACGCTAGAAAGATAAAATTTTAACATCGCAGACTTTTTCATGTGGATATTACTACAGGAACAATTGATATAAAATGCAATAAAATCAGGGTTTCGTTTGAAGAAGTATAATGAGAATTTTTCGTTTTGCCACTTAAGAGAGTTTAACTCTAATAATATTCACACGGAATATTTCATATTCCAGTTTTCTTCCTGTTTGCCCCACATTCCCACTTTATTACCAAAACAAATTAAAAAAGGCTATAACCCTAGAATAAACCCCAGCAGACACACTAGAAGGAAGAACTTAATGATTCAAGGTAAAGTAGCTTGATTACTATAATAACACCATGCGGGTGATCACACACAGACAATGAGAAAAAAAATCTAAAAGACACAACCAAATTTCCTTTTTTATCATTCTAGATAATTAGTCTGGCTCAGGCAAGCATGACCAACAGTACATAAATAGAAAGCATGAGTTGATATATTCATGCAACGATAAATCAATATCAAGATAGGAAGTGTACATCCACATTAAGAGGGCATCATATACCAAACTTATTCTAAGGTATAATAGTCTAGTAGTTTACCTTTGCAAACTCCAAAAGCTGAGACCATGTGTCCCTAGATATTGCTTTGTTATGCCGAGCCTAAGTAGTATCAAAATTTTCGATTGAAGTAAAATGATTAAGTATTAGCAGATATCTGATCCACCACAGAAAGCCATCCTAAAAGAAAGCTTCCAACATACTCAAGAAAGTTAAAAATGTGTATGGAATAATAACTATGTTACCTGCAAGAACTGGCACCAATGATCAACCAGTGGCCACTGCTTCTCAGCAAATAATAATTGCCACATGCCAATAGCTGTATCCAACGCAAGAGACTTTTGACCCTGCATAAAGGTAAATTGAATATTACTGTTTCCCAGAATATTACGCATTCAAAAGGAAAGAATCAAAACAGTACTAGATCAAGCATTGACTTTACACCCAACTCTAGATGCTCAAGTGTCAGTCATGGGTCTCACATTTGCCAAGGTATAGCAAAGCTCATTGAAGGCAAATAAATCATTTGCATCCAAATTTGATGTTCCTTCCTTTCAAGAGTCGGAACATGATGAGGTCAAGCCCATCATGGAAAGCCTTTTAAGGTGTATTCTCGTAGGGCAAAAACGGAAACGCACAGAACACTACTGGTGAGGGAATCGACTTAGTTACAGGAAAGAGAATGTATACAGGAGTTCCTTTTAAGAAGGAGGAGATATTTATGTGGGAGTCTAGAGTATCATGCTCTAACTTGGGGGGGCTTGCCTCACATTTTTCAGCATTTCTCTCCCGAATTTGTGCTTGTTACTATTATTTTTAATTCATTTAAAACTGAGACCTATTATTGGTGCTTTCACTGAGAATTCTCGTGATCCCACATGCACACGAGGATGACAACACACCTCAATACCTTGAATCTAAGATCTCTGTAACTGAAATCCCATGAGCAGCTTTTCAAGGACTACTGCACCCAAATGCGAGACGTAGTAACTGGCATTGGTTACCTCTCAAAATGGGTGGTTGATCTGTGCTGAGATGTATGAAAGTTTTCATCGTTCCCTTGAGTATTCTTCTATAGGATACCAATACTTTTTCTCATAACTCAATTATTGATGACCATCGTCTAAGTGCATTGAATTCCCTTCCTTCATAGGGTCATGACCCCACTAGCTGGCTCATGAAGGTCAACATGTGCCTAACCCTTACGCATATTAATTTTGGTGGCTCACTAGTTAGAACGAAAGCTCAATAATCAGGCCTCTTTTTAGTACATCTGGTTAGTGCATTTCTACTTAGTTTGTCATTCTACCCCATCGTTATATACTACCCCCACCTGTACACACATCCAATCCAGGTCAGTCCAATCTGTTGGCAGCTCAAATGGGCCAAATACTCAAGGGCCCAAAGTTGGATCTACCTATTTTGGGCTTTCCCCTTGTCATGGAGGCAAATACAATCATCTTACAATGAGATGATGGATTGACATAGCAAGGGACTTTGTTTTAAGTGTGGAAGCAATTAGGGGCTACCCATATCTGTCGAGATATACACCTGTGATTGGAAATACAAGATGGTGAGGAACCCAACCTTATATTTAGGGTCCCTTACAACGATGCCAAGCTCTTGATTATTGTGCATTATGTTCTAACAAATTGGAAGGGACTTTGGCAGGATATCTGATTCTACTCTTGGTTGATAGTGGAGCAAGCCATAATCTTATTACTAGAGATTTGGTATTCAACTTTGCTAGGTACATGGTGGCCTTAGACGCAACAGTAGAGTTCCAAAACCATCAAATTGAAAGAGACTTTGGCAGGATATCTAATTTTGCTCTTGGTTGATAGTGAAGCAAGCCATAATTTTATTGCTAGAGATTTGGTGATTCCAATGTGATTACCAGTTGTAGACACAAAGCCATTTTTTGTCAAATTGGGGAATGGTAGTTCGTGTTCTTCCCAAGGACTTTGTAAAGTTGTGAAGATGATGATTGGGAAGTACCTAGTGATGGTAGATGCCTTTTTGGTGGATTTAGTCAACGTGGATCTAATACTAGGAATGCTAGGCCGGAAACACCCAATCATGACATTATGTATTGAAAGCGTAAAATTATAAGTTTTAGGTATAAAGGCAAGATGATTACTCTCCAAAGTAAATCATGTTCGCAATGGGCCTTGTACTTAATCTTTGCAAGGGGTACATGGTGGCCTCAGGGGCAACAATAGAGTTCTCTCATTTAGAATACTCATCATGTGCAAATCTAAACTCTGATAACCATCTTGCTCCCTTGAATCCTAATGCACAGTTGGTGTTGGATCAACTCAGTCCTGTCTTCCAAGAGCATAAAGGGTTACGACCTCCTTCACGTAACCATGATCATGCTATGACTTCATTGTCGAATTTCAAACCAGGAAGTGTTCCTCCCTACTACTACGCATATCACCACATGCATGAGATTGAATGCTAAGTTGCTAAGTTGAAGAATTGTTGTCTAAGGGAGTATTCATCATTTTGTGAGAATGTTTTCTAGTTTGGTAATCTTACTCAAAAAATACCTGGCTAACTACGCAATAAATAAAACCGCAATCCTTGACAAGTACCCTCATACCAACCATTAATGAGCTACTTGATGAGCTTCATGGTTCCGAATTCTTTTCTAACATCGATCTCAAACCCGATTTCCACCAAATACATGTGAACAGCAACATCCATTAAACCATCTTGCAATGCCATTCGAATTGCTAAACATTCCCTCAACATTTTAATCAAGGGTGTTTGTGGACTTTTAGGCCTATAAGAGTAATATTGACAATTTGTTATGGACTATGGTAAGATAGCCCAACCCCTTATGTATCAACAAGAAGGAGGGGTTTCACTGAGGAAAGGAACAATTGCCAACTTTTAATCATCTCATAATGTCTAGCTACATTTCTTGTGATAGCTTTGATGAATTTCACTAAAGTATTATTTATAGATTGCGATGCTTCAAGTAGTGGTCTTGGTGTAGTTTCGATGCAAGACCCTTGCTTATCCTGCATACACAATCCTCTAGAGGCCAATGTTATTTTCATTAGCCTTTATTGGGCGGATTCCCCCAAAATACGAAGTGAAGCCCAACAAGATCAAGTTTTGTCTTGTATTGAGGATGAGTTGCAATCTAATTCCAATTCTTGAATTGACTATGTATTTTGGGAAGGTCTACTGGTTTTCCAAGGCTGACTTATGCTATCTAAAAACCTATACAGTATTCCTATGCTTCTAGCTGATTTCATGATAGTTTTTGGGGGCCATTCTGAATTTACCGAAACAAACAAAAGGATTGCTACCAATTTCTTTTGGAGAGGAGTAAAAAGACCACCATGAAGTATATTTGCACTTTTCTCACCCACCAATGAAATACGAATCAAGCTTTGTCACCTGCAAGATTGCTTCAGCCAATTCCATTACCAAGGTTGGTTTGGGAGGACATTTCCATGGAATTTATTACTAGGTTGTAATGATCAAAAGGGTATAATGTCATCCTTGTCATGGTTGATCGTTTGACTAAATATGCTCATTTTTCTCCTCTCAAGCATCCATGCACCTCTAGGACAATAGCAGAATGTTTCATCAAGGATGCAATCAAACTCCATGGATGTCCAAAATCAATCGATAGTGATCATGACCCACTCTTCCTTGATAATTCTTAGAGAATTTTTCCAGCTTCAAGAGACTATGTTGTGTTTGAGTACATAATACCATCTCCAAACTGATGAACAAACATGTCAACCTTTGTTTGGAGACCTTTGTACAATGCTTTGCTTTCGAACAACCAACCCTATGGTTTCTATGGCTATCATGGGTAGAATTTGGGTATAACAGTTCATCTCATTCCACCACAGGAAAGACACCTTCAAAAATGGAAACCTCCACCAACAGAGTTGTGATACTTGCACGGAGAAACACAAGTGGAATTTGTTGCTACAGTGTTGACTGATCATGATGAAGCTCTTCACGAATTCCACCTTCAGCAGGCACAACAACCTATGAAGAAATATGCAAATATCCACCGTAGAAATGTTACTAATGATGTTGAGGATGGAGTTTACATTAAACATCAACCACATTGTCAACATTGTGTAATTCATCGTAACAAGTTGTCTCCTCACTATTTTGGCCCTTTTCAAATTGTTTCTCACATGGGAGAGGTGGCTTATAAATTGTAATTGCCAAAAACAACCCGCATACAACCTGTCTTTCATGTCTCCCAACTAAAGGGATCCTTGAAAAGCATCTCTATTGCAGCACCTCTGGCCCCTAATTTAGAAGTGGGAGATTCTTAACCGATTGCATCAGAGGCAGTTCTAAATATACATACTGGCAGCTGTAATAGGAATTTGGAGTGGTTTATATTTTGTGAAAATCCCAACCTTCTTAGAAGACACAACTTGGGAGCCTGCCACATCCATCAAGGAGAAATTTCCTTTCATTTGCCTTGAGTACAAGGATGATTTTATAGTGTGGTAATTGTTGAAGTCCAACCCATTATGGAAAAGCCTTTCAAGGTATACTCTCGTGGTGGGACCAAAAAGAGAATGAGCAGAACAATAGTGTTGGGGGGATTGAGTTAGTTAAAGAGAATACGTATGCAAAAGTTTGTTATAAGGGAGGGGATAATCATGTGGGGATACATCGAGATTTTGATAATGGAATTGGTAGTCCAGAGTATCAAGCTCTGAATTAGGAGTGCTTGCCTCTATTTTGTCAGCATTTCTCATCCTATTTTGTGTCGATCACTATTATTTTTTATTCATTGATAACAGAGACATATTAGAACACTAACCCATATTCCCAATATCTTGCACAATCAACCAGAGAAATGTAACATCATGTCTGTTATTGGTATTTGATGAAATACAAACCTCATGGTCCTCAGACTGTAAACTCATTAATGTTGTCTATTCAACATGACCTACACTCTAGAACATGTAATTTCAAGGGAACTAAGCATTGAAAGTTCGTAAATACTTGACACAGTAAGTGGGTAAACCAAAAGAATGAAATGCTAAGCTATTAATCATAAACAATAATAATAATAATAATAATAATAAATACTTCAATATGTTATTTGAAATTTTGAAAAGTGAAGAAGAACACGAAGCAACCTCAGAATATCCACAAGATTGGATAGGTTTTCATCACTAGTAAAGAATGTTCCGCTAATAAATATAACCTATTCCAGTCAGCATATATATTCAAAAATGAGCAATGTTCAACATTTAAATTAAAAATTAGACCTTGCATTTGATACACTATTTTTTGTTTTGGTCCCAATATTACAAAACTCTACAATTCAGCTCTTACATGAAAAACATGTTTACAAACCAGTCCTTACTTCTTACAATTTTAACCGAAAAGGCAGATGTGTTACTGCTTTTTATGAATGACTAAAACGAAAAAACAATGTAGTTTGCAGGGACCAAATTTTTACTTTAACCAAAAAAAAAAAAAAATCATGTACCAGGGAAGCAGAAAATCTGAAGATGAAGCCCAGAATGAAATACTACACAACATCTTAAACCTTATAAGCAACAAAGAAGAAATGGGGTCACTTAAGTGTGGTTGACTACATGAGAAAGCCTAAAACCGTGTTCCAAAATTTGAATGCCATTCAACATACAGTATTTTTGAAAAACTAGACCAGAAATTCTATAATAAAGGAACACAAAAAACAATTTTGAACAACTCCAACTTATTAATCAATGTCAAATTTGTTATAATTTGACTCAGTTTCCCAATATCTTCCCTGCTTCATCACAGTAGTTATCTTAAGTATAATATTGTATTACGTCCAAAAGCAATTAAGCTAGATTACAGAGTAGAAGAGGGGCCAAGTACACATCAATCCATACCTTCTCTTTTGCCCATCCAAAAGCAAAGTTATATATCTCACGGAATTTCTCTGGACAGTGAAAAACAGTATTAATTTCAGGGATCTTTTAAACAAATGCTGGAGATAATTTCTAGTGACAAATGAATACTAAGACTAGTTTTGCAGTGATCAGAATACTATTGCCCGTACGTTCATCTTTCAGCTCAGAGCGCATATATGGTATCTTTTCTTGGAACTTCTCCAGAGAATCAATCCTGCAACAAATTTTTAAGGTCTTCAACTGAGAGAAGTGACTTCAGAAAAAAAAAAATCATAACAAAATCAAAAAAATTTCATACCCCAAAGACTGTAAACCTTCAATAAACTCCTTCTTGGAAAACTCACACATGGTGCCAGCCTTCATGTGCCATGAAAGAACTAACTGAAAAACATTTCAACATTCCAAGTTACCTAAAGCATTCCCAAACCATCTACATACACACTCATTGCGCAACCAAGTTCACTCTAACACATGTAATTCCATGTTCAATAATTATTCATTTAATTATAAACTCTTCATTTACATATTGCATATTTAGTTTCCATCGTACAGGAATCACCCAGTTACAAGAATCAGTTAGCAGAATTATTATTCTGTTTTCTTTCCTGAAACAATCTTATCTTGTTCTAGCTAATATTTGTCAGGGTTTTATAGCTTTTACATGAAGGAAAATAACTGATTGTGAAACAAGAAAATGAAGGCAACCTTCAATAACCATAATTACTTCCAATATTTTCACTATAATCATTCTCATTAAATGAGTGTTTGTAACTTGAATAATCACTAATTAAATAGCAGTCTTCTATAGTTTAACACATAGGATTATAGGAAAGAAACCCAAACAATTATGCATGATGCAGAAATAAAGTAATGTTTTAATCGTATGCTTACCATTACTATATCTTGAGGATCCACCTGCAAAGGAAAAGTAGACTCAAATATCAATTACACTTCTCAAAGAAAAACTATCTTAACCTTGTGAATGAATCAAAACTCAAGAACACTGGAAATATTAATAATATATTAAAACATCAAAACTCCACATGCATATCAAGACCTATGAAACCTGAGATTATCTAAGCAGCATAAACAAGACCAGGAACAAGTACCATGCAGCTATGAATATATATAATTCATAAAAGGGTACATTTTGAAAACATAAGGTTATAGAAGGATATCTTAAATAGAATAAACAACATGTTTGTAGACAGTTAAAAGTAATAACAAAAAAGTGCATGATTTAAAATGGTAACTTATATTTTCAAATGTTTTAGCAGATTTCAAGCTTTTTTCATATTTACAACTTTATATATTTATCTAAAGTGAAGTTTTGATATGTATATATATATATATATAGAGAGAGAGAGAGAGATATAGATATATATTTTGATAAATGATGTGTTTTGTGACTTCCATGTCTTGCTATTTTTTACAATTTTTAACTTCTAATTTTTCTTCTTTCCTTTTGGACTGATATCTTATTCTACATTGTGTTTTTGCCAAATGACACGTTTATTTCCATGTGGAGATAAGCAAGCCTCATTTTTCCGGGATTCAAAACTCTACGAAGAATTTTATAATTATTGTTAAACTACAGGAAAGAAATAGAGAGACATTGAGCTGAAACCATGCGTTTCTAAGACAGCATGGATGTTGTATGTATATTGAGAAAAAAGAATCAAGATACTAGAGGAGATTTGATATCCTCTAATAATAAAGACATGATATGGGAATAAATAAAAATGTTCCCAATGATGCATATTCTTAATTATATAGGATTTGTTCCTTGTTTCTATAATTATAATGCAACCCCCTCCAAATTCTTGTTTTTCTCTTATGAAATGACAATCCACTTCAACATGTTTGGTCCTCTAGTGAAAGGCAGGATTTGAGATAATGTGTAATGTTGTATGGTTGTAAAATATAAGGCACATTTAGGAACTTTCTTCAAACTTAAAATCTTTGAGGAGTTGTGGTAGCATACGCTTATGCCAAGCCATTCAAGCCCAAAGTCACAAAATCTATTGCATTTCTAGAGTTCCTTCTTCACATCTGCATATGGTGGAAGGATCTCATCAAAATCATGGAAGGCAGTTTAAAGCTGCCCAAGATAAGCAAGCATAGGGCCCTCAAATCATTATGGAGAAAGAAATGTTCAGAGATCTTGGCACACATCATACAAACATTTGTCATTGGTATAAATGGCACAAGCCTCACTCCAAACTAATGTACACGTCTCATGGGGACAGAAAACAGATTTGAATGTGTGAATAGTGGATTTAATAGCACAACATAGTTGAGCATCAATCTTTATTCATTGTTCATGTTCTGTAGGAACGGATTCTACATTCGTAGTGAGATGGGATTTGTAGCCCAACCCACTTAACTAACCCGATTTTAGAAGTCCAAATGGAATAGTTACACTTGCCCATCTTCTAAATACTAAGAATATGATTAAAAAAGATGGGAGAACCTATTTGGGAGGTTGATGAGGTGTTGGAAGACATCATTTTCTTGAACTTTAGAAAAATAATAATAATAATAATAATAAAAATAACCTAGAGAGCACAAGAAAAGTCATCGTGAGGGCATTTGGATGGGTGATTTGCATTGGCATTTGGACAACTGGATGGATCGATTCAGCATTATCCCAACCTTGAGCATATAGGAGAAAATGGTGGTCACCAAAAGCTTTGCGGGAAAATTCGTCAAAGGTGGCACTGAATCAGTGAATCAAACCTAGAAGAAAGGTTTGCAGAAGAAAAATATCCTCCAAAAACAGTGGGTCTACCAGGCCAACACAGTTTTAAAAAAGGCTACTATTAGCATGGTAAATTATAGGAAAGAGAGAGATATTAAACTGAAACCATGTCTTTCCAAGATAGCACGGATATTATATTTATATTGACATCCACTAATAATAAAGACATGATATAGGAATAAATAAAAACGTTCATAATAATACATACATAATTTAGATATTCTTGATTATATAAGAACAGCATTATTTGTATAATTATAAGGATTATTTTTAAATTGATTAGAAGAGATGAAACAATGTGAAACTAAATGGAATAACAATGTTTTATTATTTGAATTATTTAAAATAAGATGGAACAAAATGAAACATCTTAATTTTATCCCATTCCATTCAAAGCTTCTCTTTTACTTCTTCCTAATCACTGCCCAAAATGAAACACTCCTTATGCCCTCTTAGTCTTAATTTATTCCTGTTGTATTCCTTCCATATATTAACATTAAACATGGGTATTAAGTTTTAAAATGCGTGTCCCAATGTTTCAACTAATTACAATCAAAGCAATACTCCCAAGAATAAATAAAATCGAATTTTAAGACAAAAATCTGTGATGTCAAGATACACTATGCATATCAGATGTACAAAGTCTACTTTTTGTTTTCTCTTTACCACCACTACACTCATTTATTCTGATAAACAGTAATAGATTTTGGATTCCTTAGATAATCCAATTCCAAAATCCCTACAGCAATACAGCTAGAATTAATGTATTCCAATCAAAACCTTCAAAATTACCGCTAACATCTTGCAAGTACTGTTCACATCTTTACAGCAGGCTCCACTTCATGATAACATATAGGTAAAGAAATGTAAACTATAAAGATTGTCAGAGATGTAATTTGATTATGTTAGAGATATAATTTGATTACATTAAATAGGAAGATGTGATATGATTTCATAGGCAAATATCTTAACAAATACTTCCCATTATTAGATACTGATTTTGTTCCTTATTATTGTATCTCTTCATTATAGATAAGAATACTTGTGTACATACAACACAGAGAATTCATTATATTCCTTTATGGTTTCTCTCTTTTCAACATGGTACCACCAGAGCAGCACCACCCTCCACCTATTTTGTTACAAATTATTTCAACAAAGACAATAAATCAAGACATTTATATAATTAATTTCCATTTCAGAAACAATAACCTGGATATCATTGCACAGGAGAGTGATGCCATCTACCAAAATCATATCAACATATGGATCTGTATAGAAATTAGATCAGTAAAGGATTAGAAGACAGGCATAATATGCAATGTTCAAATAAATGGTAATCATATGCATCTCGGCCAAAATATAAACTATGTTGACCAAATTCTTCAATGTAAACTCACATGCAAAAGCTATTGGATCTCATATCCAACACACCTTATGCTCAGGTAAGGGAACAGCACCTTTGGGGAATTGGTTCTAATTTCCATGATATACTCTACCAATAGTTCCAAGTTTAATTAAAAAGTAATTACCTTCAAATAGGGAGTAAACATCCATGCTTCTCAAAAAAACAACAAACTACATAGCCAAATTTACTTGTTATTGTTATTCGCTAGGGTGAAAGTGAAACCTCAAGTAATAGACAAATCATTCCATGGTTGATAAGAATTGTATACAAATACACCATCTTTTTAGTCATCTTTCATGTTTCCAGACCAATTGGTTGTTGTGCTTTAACAGACCATTTATCAGTGTTTCAATTGTATTTTCACATCCATTACTAACCTTTATATCTATTGTATAGCTCCTCCAAGTGTCTAGAATCAGTAAATGTTTTAAGCTGGGGTTGGCTATAAAAGAAATCAAAAGCTCCTTCAAGATGCCAATCACTAGCCTTCAGAGCCTGCAATGCTGTTTTCTCACTGAAAATACAAAAAATAGTTCTCAAATATGTCATAAGTTAAAGATGCAATTGACTTGCATCATGTAAATTCAAAAAACAATGCCCACAAAAATGGTTCAGCTGAAGCAACAAAAAAAATAACATGAAGTATAATTGATGTAAAATCATGCCCAGATCAACACAAGGCATTTGAAGCAAATCATAATTCAAGGAGAAAATATTGATCACAATTCATCTGTCAATATTAGACAAAGTAATCAATCAAAGAAACTTCAAATATTTTCAGATTGAAAACATAATCATACATATACCCACTTAGTGTGCTCAACCAAGGATTGAATGCCTATAAGTATGTTTCTGTTTTTTTATCTTAAAATGATTGAAGTTCCTTAGATTGACAAACCACCGCATGCACCCTAAGGACACATGAAATTAAAAGAAGCATAGTTCAATTATATGCTATTATTGCTAAACTCACATTCCAATTGCAATTTAAAACCTTCAAACGAAATAACAAAATTATAGGCAGCTCTAAGATCACCTGGCTCCAGTTATTGTTATGAACTGCTGGAGTTTGTCACGATGACCTCTTCCCAATTTGTGCTGTAGCTCAAATAAGAACAACAAATTAGCCTATATTATCATGCCCCATATCACAGCATAAATAATCCAAGTTCAAATCTAATATCTAACACATAAATACTCCAAGTCCTTACATTCCAAAAGCCAAAAAGAGATTTTCAAACCGATTAAAAGGGAGACTCAAAAGCAATGATGGCAAGAAATAATTTCTACATGAATATATAACCAAAAAATAATCACAAACCATGGATAGAGAATTTTGTAACTACATAGTTAAAAACAAATTGAGCCGCGAAAAAAAACAGAAATCGGAGGAGAAGGAAAACACTGACCATTGCCGATGGTGGAGAAAGCCCTAACAAGTAAAGATCTCGGAGCCCGGGAGAGAGGAAATTAGGGTTTTGGTGGAATTGAAATTTTGTTCAGAATGGGATTTGAAACAGGGGAACGTCAAATGTGAGTTTTGATTTTGGGTCAGTCATGAGTGGACCCTACTAACCTCGTGAAGGAGACAGAATAATGTAGTCTTTTGTGGGGATTAGTTATGAATACAAAGTTTGAGAATTTTTTATCCAAATAATCCCTTCTCCAAGAAGATTTCACCATAGTATATATGAAAAAACTTTGAGTAGTTGCCATCTATATATAATAGAAATTTACCATTTATAAGAATTAACAATGATAATTTATCATCTGTAATAATTAAAAATGAAAATTTAATTTTGGGTTATTGTTTGATATACTTTTTTTTCTTTTTATTTTTAGTTTTTTTTTTACTTTTATATTTATTAATTAACTTTTTAGTTTTTATTATATAAAAAAATACCTATAAAAATAAAATTATTTTTCTATAAGATTTAATAATACAGGTAGAATAATGTAACTATTGTTTGATGACATTTTTGTACTTTTTTTACTTTTTTGTATTTTTTATTTATTAACAAACTTTTTTCACTATATAAAACTACTACCTTAAAATTTTAAAGTGCTTTTGTTAAATAATTATAATCATTTTCTTTAAAAATATTAAATTATTTATAAATATTAATAATATATCATAAATTTATATTTTATTTTGATAAAAAAATATAAATCCTACTATTATTAATTATAACATTACAAAAATTAATAAAAAAAGTTATACTACTTTTTATGTATATATTTTTATAATTTTAATAGAAATTTTAGTAACAATTAATTTTTTAATTAAATTTTTATTTTTATTATTATAAATAAAGTGAAAATATATCTGCCATGTTTTATTTTTAACTAATAATATAATAAATAGAAGATGGGTGACTAACAATAATGTTCAAAAATCTCTTTGGATATGAATTAAAGATATAATGATTACTAACTTCTCTAACACAATTAGGTTTAACTTTGACTCAATTGTCTATCATGTATGGTATGTACTTTTAATCATTATTTGGTGTAAAATAAATACTGTCAGTTATTAGAAATCTTTCTGTGAAGAAGATAAGAGAATTCAATGCTACATTTCCTACATAATGTTTCTCAATGTAAAAGAGTTCATTAGACAATAATAATAGATATTAAAGTTACTCAACAACAACCAAACCAAAAAAGAGAATCCAACAGCTATTCTTCTCAAGCCTGAAAGAAAACATGGTTCAAAGAGAAGAATAAAAATAGAGATGGAGTTGTCACCATATTTTATTATGAAAAACTACAGAAAAACCAAGAATAAGAAAATAGTTTACAAACCACAATTAGGATTCAAGAGTCGGTTACGTGTGGAGAAGGTATTAGCACCCTACAATGTCCGTCCTAAGATGACATCTAGTAAAATTAGTCTGGTTACAAAATGTTATTTTTTCCAAAATAATAACAATAATGATACAATTAAAGACAAATAAAAATAAAAAAAATGTAAATAAATAGGAAAGAAACAATAAAGATGCAATTAAAGAAAGATAAAAAAATAAAAATATAAAGAAAATAAATAAACAATGAAATTATAAAGATGCAATTAAAGACAAGTACAATGCAAACAAATAAAAATAAAGACAAAGAAAATATTTTTTTTTTATTTTTGGATCCGATAAAGATTGACCTTGCTCGTACGTATAAAAAAACACAGGGTTCATGTATTTCTAGTTTAAGAATTGTCTGATGTGGTGTTGATATTTTTAATTTTGAAAATTTTATATTTTTTATTATTTTTAGAAATGTTTTATATTTTTTAATTTTAAAAACCTTATATTTTTTTAATTTTTGATTATGTTATATTTTTATATTTTTTATAAACTTTTGTATTCTTTTATTTTAGAAGATTTTATATTTTATATTTTTATATTTTTTGAAATTTGAATATTTTGTATATTTTTGAAAAGACAACTTTGTATTTGAATATCTAAACAAAATAGTAAAACTTTTGAATAAAATTTCTGACGCAAACGGTCATTTGAAAATTATTAAAAATAAAGTACAAGAAAACTATATTTGTATTTAATTATTTTTATTTATTTATTTTTAAAAATTAAAATTTTCATATAAACAAAAATTAGAACAAATTTAAAAAAATGGGATAAAAATTTAGTATAATAAAAATAAAAAGTAAAAAGTGAAAAAAAGTAACTAATTATTATCATTTATTTTAAAAAAATAAAATTTAGATACAGGAAGATGCGTAGGGATGAAGAATTGTGTCTAAGACAGCAACTTTCCAGAATTAGATACAACTTGGAATGAAGATATGCTCAAAGCAGCAATCACTTCCAAATAATCACAATACAATAAGAGCATAGTAAAATTTAACATTTTAATTTCTTTGTTTTACAGTTTTATTTCAATAGTGAATGAAGAAAGGAAAATCAAACAAACAAACACCCAAAAGCATATTTATAATTATGTTTAACTGAATTTTTTTTTATGAAAGAGAGATGCAAAAGTAAATAATATTAAAAAAATGGGGAATAATGGGGAATAGGCGGTGTGGTGTGTAAACAGGCAATATAATGATACATGGTGACTAATAATTGCTAAAATAAAACAAAACAAAATAGAGGTAAAGATAAAAAATTACTAGCCTTTGAATCCTCTCTCTAGTGTGAGTAGAACAGAGTGAATAGTTAGAAAGATGCAGTTCTCACTTTTGAGTGGTTATTGTGATTGTGAGTGAAACAGTGTAATGGAAGAAGAGATGAATAGTAAAAATGAATAAATCTCAATATTTGCTCACCCTAAAGATCCTTTCTTTTTAATCTTTCTCTGAACTCGCAATTGTTCTTTGTTTGTATAATTTTTTTTTTTTTTGTGTGAACAAAATGTGTAAATTGAAAATTAATTTTAATAATCAGAATTATTTTTAATTAACCAAAATAATTATGTACCGTAAAAATATTCCAAAACAAAAATTAAAAATCGACAACTCCTATTTAATTGAAATTTCAACTTAATTCCATAATCAAAATTTTATTCAAATTTCAAATTAATCCCATAATCAGGATTTATTTCAAATTTTAATCAAACGAATTTCCATCAAGTTTAATTAATTTGTGTACCATGGTCATTAAATCAAGTAATCTACACACAGTTTCTAAAAATAGAGCAGGCAGTATGAGACCCAAGCCCAAACATCTGGTGAGAGATGAGTGCTCATAGGAAGAGATTATATGGGTATAACCTAACATAGCATGCAAGTAATGAAAACAAGTGGTAATCAGCAAAATTAGGAGTATGTAACAAAACTGACTCATACAAAAAAAAGGTTAAGACAACAGCTGAAGTCTTTTTTATTTAAAACCTTAAGGGACTGGCCTTCAATCAAATTTTATTTTTTTCTGCAGGCTATTAAAAACGGACCCAATTTTTGTGAATTAAATAAACCAAGTTCTTTCTTTTTCTTTTTATATTTTTTTCAAATATTTATCAGGAAAATGAAAGCACATTATTATTATTATTATTATATCATTATTATTATTATTTTAGATCACATTATTTTTCATTTATTAAAAACTAAAAAATAAATATATTTTAATCTTTCCTTCTCTTTTGAAAATAAAAGAAAAACAATAACATTTATACTTAAACTAAATTTTATTATTATTATTATTATTATTATTATTATTATTATTATTATTTATTTATTTATTTTAAAGAAATAAATAAAATATTTTTACTAGAATGATAAAAAAGATAAAAGTCTAAATCATATATTTGTTGTATTTTCCCCCTCTAAAATGAAAATAAAAAAAAAACTACATTTAAAACTTATTTTTATATTACAAACTACATTTTCTGATACCCTAAAAATCAAATATCAAGCCATGGATGATTACCACACAAACATTAAGCAAAATATCAAATACTGACATTAAAAGGAAAGACATATATATAAAACTAATATTGATTCCATGAAAGTCAGTAGGTTACATCTAAACCCAACAACAATCGTTTAGCTCCTCATAGTCATGAATAGACCATACACATATGAACAATGGAAGAAAATGATTAACCCTAAAGTTGTCATCCAAGTCCTTTTCCTCCTCTTTGACCGAAGATCTCTAACTTTAATGTCTAAAGCCTTTTAAATAGTTTGGCTTCAATGATGTTCGTGTCTAGCACAACTTCAATGGTGCAAGCTTAATTACCACCTTGGCAGTATGTGGTATTTGGTCATATTCAATGCCCTCATGACCAATAGATGGGGCATCCTCTTGTTCCGCCTGCCCCTCATAGGTTGCCTTGTAGTTGAGAGACATCCCATAGGGGAAGGGGTTCTTGCCAACTCTATCCTTCTTAGGCTCAACAACAACTTATGTAGATTGGGCCACCTCATTTTGGCTAGCCACGGTGTTCTTGATGGTCAATAGTGCTTCCATCATTTGGCTCATTTGTTCTTTCACTTGGGCCATCTCGGCCTTCAAACGTTCATGCACTTCCCCCCATTCTTCCATGAGCCTACTATTTGCACGTGTTCTATATGGATGTCGTGGAAAATTAGGCATTATTTTTGTGATTTAATCAATAAAAATGAGAATAAAACAAAAAGTGATAAAATTCACACAAAAATTTATGAATTTAATAAAAGAATGAATGAATGTTTAATGAACATGAAAAACAAATTTGCAAAATATCCAATGGAAATTAGGAAGTTTATTTATTTAAAAAATGCAAAAAAAAAAAATCTTTCTTTCTATAATTTTTATTCCTTTTTTGGAATTTTGAATTTTTGAAAACGAATGAATTTGAATTTGATTTTCCTTTAAAAGGAATTTGAATTTTGGATCTACGTTTCACAAAACCAAACCGTCTCCCCTTTTTTTCTTTTTTTTTTTTTTTAAAAAACACTTTCCCATAAACAATTTTAAGAAGTTTTTCTTTCTCTTTTTTTTATTTTTTAAAA